>Ga0116231_10005100_pt1 | contig 26111 bp, 18 predicted proteins | sample S1TSphgellanicum_2_FD_89695 | JGI IMG/M metagenome (GOLD analysis project Ga0116231, IMG submission 89695) | Host-associated microbial communities from peat moss isolated from Minnesota, USA - S1T2_Fd - Sphagnum magellanicum MG | ecosystem: Host-associated > Plants > Peat moss > Unclassified... | reverse complement strand
TATTCACATAAAAATATTCAAAATTAAATGGAATATTCAAAATATTCCATTTTTATGATCAATTATAATTTTCTGAATTGAAATACTAATTTTTGGATTCGAAAATATTAATTTAGAATTCAAGATCAGTTTTTAGATCAAATCAGTTTTTTCGAATTGAAAGTATCATATTCAAATCAAAATTTTCAAATTCAAATAATGTTTTAAACAATTGAAATAATAATTTTCAGATTTGAATAAAAAATTCAAAGTTCAAATATTAATTTTGCAATTCATTATATGATCAATATACATATGTATGCATATTATATTTTTATATATATAGTACATACATTAAAATATACCACTATGTCATTGTAGAATACCTTTAGGATGCAACTAATTTGGTGACTATTGCGACTAATGGGACATATCAACCTATTAATGGATGAAAATAAATGTAAAATTGATGTAACCAATAAGATGAAATTTTCTAATAGTTACATCATATTTGCGAAAATGACCAAAATAGTTGAAAGTTGGTCTTGTAGTTGCAAATATTCTGAAATCTAGTCGCAAATGTCTATAAGTCGCATGTAGTCGTAAATTGAATGGTTACATTTTGGCTAATTTCTACTAGTGTTATGGACATTTTTCCCCTAGTGATAATTTTTTTGAATGAATCTGGGAAACCTATACATTTCACTATAGGCTTATTTGAAATGGATGACACTAGTGGTAGAAGTATGGTTGTTCAACTTGAATCATTATTTTCAAAGTTTGGTTTGATGCATCTTGTGATTGCATTTGTGAAAAATAAGGGTAGTAATTTTAGTACCATAGCAATTACATTACATTTCATCATCATTTGTCAACCTTTGAAACTTAACCAAGTTTATGAAGGTACATGTTTTGGGCATGTGATGTTTAAGGCAAAATGTTATTAATAATGACAAGGTTTTTAAAGGTTTAATGTAAGTAAATGTGAAGGATGCATAACTGCTTTACAAAAGACTATTACATGGACAAAAAATCTGGTAAAGGTAGGCAAAAATGGGAGAAGGCTTGTATTGAATGTGGGATGTCACCTTGAAAATTTGAGACCCTTGTGGAAACCAAATTTGCATCTAAAGTCATCATGTTTGAAGAGACTTTGGAATTCAGACAAGCTATCATCACTTGTTACAGAAAGCAAAAGACTATTACTTTACAACAAAAGAGTTCTAAAGGCCCAAATGTGGGTTGTTGCAAAGGCTATTACTTTTATTTAAACTTTATGGTAACAACTTGTGTTATGAATTAATCCCATTGTCATTGATTAAATTGTCAAATGCTTTGATTACTACCATTACAATAACTGTCAACTTGCAATCTAAAATTGTTAAAATGTTTCAAGTTTCAAATGGGACAAGAGCTCTAGACCCATTTGATTCATAGTTTTTCCTTTTTCAAAAAAAATATGCAAGAAGAAATTATGAAAATACTTAAACCTTTTCTCTAATTTCTATTTGTTCTTAATTCAAACCACATTCATAATATGCCTACAATAATGTTGGATCCTCAATTCAAATCATTATGAGTTGTGAAAAATTTGGTGGGATGTGGGAATGTTATTCAACCTACTTTTGAATATGATTTGAAAGCTATGATTCCCCTTTTAATGGTATGTTTTGAAACCCTAAAACCCTACTATGAAAGCTTGCACATTTATTAGTCATGATGATTTTGAAGAAGGCAACATGTTTGGGGTTGGACCATCTTTTGAGAAGTCTTCTCGAACACTTGTCATAGGAGAATTACCTTTGTTCAAAAAGATATCCATACCTTTTTTTACATCTAAAAATCCTTTTGTTTGGAGGTGTAATCATGAAGGTCAATTTCCAAATGTGGCATTTATAGCCAAACAAATTCTTAGCATTCTAAGGTCACAAATTGAAACAAAAAGGGTGTTTAATCTTGCTAGAATATTGATAGTTTTGTGACAATGCTGCTTACAAGTGGAAAATTTGAATACGATTGTCACAATTGTCAAAAACTAGCCTAATGATCCATCCACATGTGAATTGTATGCCAAATAAAAATATGAAAGACTACCTAAAAGTTGAGGGTTGAAGGTTAAAGGTTTAGGGTTTAAGATTGAAGGCTTAACATGCACTCTCCAATTTTTTTCTTTTTGAATGATGGGGAAGAGGTTTTTTATTTTTTTCCCTTATTCCCAAATATGTTCCCCAAGATGTTCTTAATAACACCTTGGTTTTATCTAATATGGTTTGCCTAAAGTTCAACTCCCATGCATATAAACTGAAAAAATGAAATGTAGGGCATCGCATTTGTTTTTATTTTGCAACTGAGGGTCCCAAGATGTGCCCAATGTTTGAAAAAAATTGGTGATTGCCCAATCAATATTGCGCCATTAAAAAAACAGAAAAAATTGTGAGCACACCCATGAATTAATTAATACGAGGGAATTTGTACACAAGCTAGACACATGACTAAATAACCTCAACTTAGGCCCTCTTTAAATAAGATTCCAAGGAGCAAGGTCTAATGAAATTGAACATTCCTATTGGTCAAGAGTTTTAAGTTGGTCCCAAGGCCTTTAGACAACTTGAAAAGTACATGATCAAAACAAATCAAATTGTGATTTAGTTTACATGGCATCATTTTGGAGGGAAACTAATTGGTCCTGACCAAAATAAAGAGTTTAAAGGAGAGCTCATGGTTTGGAGAATCAAAATGTAAGCTAAGGTCCAAGGGTGTTCATTCTTTTGTTTTTTTTAAACCCTTGTTGTTCAAATTTTGCGAGAATGGAAGACATGTTATGGATTGAGGGTATTGTTGTAACTCTCAATTTTTTTATCAATTTTAGAGTTGACATGGTTGGTTTTATGAATCCTCACAAGGTGATTGTTAGAAAGAATGTATTTGCAATTTTTTCAAGTGCACAAAATGAAAGTGAATCAAAAGGTAGGGCAAAAAGTGGAAAGTTGAAATGTCAATTTTCACAAGTAAAAGAGGATTTGAATTTTCAAGAAATACTTAAAACGGTTCCCATTACAAAGAAAATCACCAAGAAAAAAGATAATTGTGATATATTTTGCCTATGTTCATCCATTGTGTGTGTAATAAGAGTAAAAAAGAAGGAAAAAAATAGAGAATTTTTAAAAAAACCATGAAAAAAATTAAAAATTAAATACCAAAAGTTAACCTAATCCTCTCACATGCTGAGCACACATTTTTGACATTGGACCTTCAAATTGAACCCCAAACCTTGAGACACACTTGTTGCCTGTTAGGAAAAAGTGGTCCTTTTTAGTGTGAAGAAGGGTCCAATTCAAGGTTCAATTTGCTGCAAATTGGTCCCTGGGCTTTTGATCCCAGGACCCTTGTGTAAAGTGGCCCTTAATATTAACATGGTGGAAACACAAACACAAAAAGTGGGGTCCAAAAGGGAGCTTGAGCCCTCAATGCCTTGAGAACCTCCCAGCAAAGGACAGAGGAAAGACCTGTTGCAGGTTCTTCTTAGCGCACCCCCTCATGAAGTAATAGACACATGACTAAGTAAGGTAGCCTCTTGACCCTAGACCCCAAAATCAAGAACTGCCCATGGGTCGTTCAGCACTTCCTGGCCAAGGAGAGAAAGAACGTGCTTTTGAAGGCTGCAGCCGCATTAGTCTTAACCTGAACTCTTTGAATACCTTAAAGCTTCTTGAAGAAGCAAATGAAAATAAAATGTTAAAGGTAGCCTCTAGACCCTAGAGCCCAAATTTGAGAATCGCCCCTGGGTTTCTTTTATTACCCTGGGCAGTTCTCAATTTTTAAATTTTTTTAAAGCAACATGATTTTCAAAGGCCCGGCAAGAGTGAGAACTAAGGCCCGCTTTACACTAGGAGTCAGGGCTGAAAAATCTTGGGGCCAACTTTGAGCAATTTTGGCTTGTTGTTGGGCCCCAAGTTACTAAAAAATGCTAGAACATTGACGTCAGGATATTAATAAATGCTGAAACATAGGCCCCAAGGGTTGCAAATTGGCCTCCCAAATTCGATGGTATCCTTTTTCCAGCCTTGGGGGCCAATACAAAGCCATAAAGTTCAGAATTTATTAGTAACTTTGGGCAGATTGAAAAGATTTTTTCTAGTTCAGCCCTTGACTCCTAGTGTAAAGCCCTTGGAGCTCATTTCAACTTTTGCACCAATAGGAATGCTTTGATTTGGGTTGAACATTGGCCCTGACTCCTAGTGTAAAGTGGGCCTAAGTGTGCAGTTTTCAAAAAGTAGATCACCAACCCTTGGTGTCTTTCTGGAAGGTTTCCAGAGTGAGATTAAGCCTGAAGACCACCTGGCCAGTTTTGAGCCCAATTCTGAGAACCGCCCAACACTCGTACAGAGATATCCCTTCTTGGCAAGGGTTTTTTTTTTTCGATTTTCTGATGTAGCTGAAGTGGTGATCATCCATAAGATGATTTAGCCAAATTTGACTACATATTAGATATTGAGTAGGAAAAAAAAATCCTTCAATATTCTTTAGCACCTACTGGAACTTATGGTACAAATCTGGTGATTTGAATTTTATTAATTTATTTCAAAATCTGGCGAATTTGGGCCATTTTTTTCCATGAAAAATCCTTTGCATAGGGCGAAATCATTTTTTGTCAGGTCAACATATGGCAAAATTTCGCCCCAAAAAAAACACTGCTTCTTGCAAAGCCACCATGGGTTTTAAAACCAGGGAATCCATCTTGGCCTTTTCCATGCGTTACAATGCCCAGCAAATCTCACCACCCTATGTCCCCAAATTTCTTCCCCTGCCATTAGCTCAGGCCAAAAATGGTGACAAACAGCTTTGGAAATAGAAATTCCATGCAGCCAATGGGAAGGCTCAGCATGCACTCATGATGGGCCCTATTCTTTCTTTTTGGGGGTGGGGTGGGGTGGGGTGGGTGGAGTTATTTTTTGTTTTTCTTCCTTGTTCCCAATGTGTTTTCAACATGTTCTCATGATGTTCCCTTGAGGTTCCAAAAGTTTGCAAATGGGTCCTTAAGGCGTTCCCAATAGCACCCTCAATTTCATCCCATATGGTTTGCCCAAAGTTCAACTCTCAGGTATATAAACTGAGAAGGTGGGATATTGTGAGTAAATTTGGTTCTATTTTGCAACTGAATGTTCCCGAAAAATTGCCTGATGGACCAATGAATATGGCTCTTTTCAAAGAAATTTAAAAAAATTATGAGCACACCCATGGACTAATTAATATGAATCACACATAGCCTATTTCTGACCACCATGACAATCAACAAAGAAACTCAGCTCAGTATATGGTACAGGCACCTGATATGGGAGTGCCTAGGTTCTGCCAGCCACCTCTTCTGCCAACTACTGCACACTTTAATAAAATCTAGATAAAACCATGATGAATTTGGCAATAGAATTTCCAAATGAAGTCCAAATTTAGAGAATTTTATGATTTTATTTAAAAATTTGAGATTTGCAAACAAGGTAGAACATATTGTTTGGGGGCACTTGTATAATAGAGTTAATTGGACCAACTTAGGGCTAGCAATTCATCAAAGTCCTGTAATAAGCTTTATTAAAAAACACACCATAGATTAGGAAAATGTACAAAGGAATAAAATTAAGGAAGAGGGAGAAGTGCCAGGACATCAAGTTGACTCAAAGTAATTTGTTATATGATAATGGGATTTTGTTAAATCAAAACTATCTATGAATTGTTTATAATAAACTGTCTAAATTTTTAGTGTTTATTTATCAAATTATCATTCTCTAGCCACCACACATGTATTTTAGAGATCCGAATAAATGAATACCAACATATGTGCATATATATATATATATATATGCACATATGTTCGATTGGAATGTTTTTGTCTCATGGAGGCTGCTGGGAAGATGGAGTAAGATATATATATATATATATATATATATATAACTCCATCTTCGCAGCAGCCTCCATGAGACAAAAACATTTTAATCGAATCGACTCATGCAATGGATATTTATGAAAAAATGTGTGAGAGTTGTCTTTTTAGATTTTGAGTATGGAATTCCTCTTATGGATGATGGCCAATGTGGGTTACATCACAAGATTGAACAAAAAACCCCTAGGTACAAAACACCCACAATTTTGAAGTCTCAAATTCAGAAAATCTTAAAACATAAATTTCTTTGTAAAATATAAATTTGTGATATTATATCTTTACAGTTGAAAATGGATATTACACAGTATTTTTATTTTTGATGTAAACATGACTATTTTTATGGACCATCATATTCTTTTTTTCCCCCAATTTATTGATTTTACAAAAGTGAGGAATACGATTCTGTGAAATAAAAGTTTCCAATTTTTATTTTTTCTGATTAATTATTTTCTCAAAATATCCAAAATATCATATTTGACCCACAGGTCATAATTTGAATATCTGAGATTCTGACAATCTCAAAACATAAAATTCTTTTTTTAAAAATCATATTGTAAAATACAATTTTTTTGATATAATATCTTACATTTGAAAACAGATATTACAAAATATTTTTTATTTTTATGTAGCATCAGATTCTTTTTCTTCCCCCCAATTTCTTGATTTTACAAAAGTGGAGGAAACAAAAAAAGGTCCAAATTGTTTTCTGAATAATATTTTTCTCAAAATATCCAAAATATTGTATTTGACCAACATGCCACAATTTGAATACCTGAAATTCTGACAATCTTAAAACATAAAATTTTGCCCCCAAAAAAAAACTCTATTGTAAAATGCAAACTTGTGATATATATACCACAATTAACAAAACATACTACAAATTATTCTCCACAATTAACCAAACATAATACAAACTATTTTCCCTCAGCATTTCCATTCTGAGGATGGGCGTCGGCCCATGGACTGAAATGCACACTCCTCATTGCAAGCATCAAATGTACAGTTTTTCCTCTTGATTTGAGTCCAGTTTCAAAGATCCAGTTATTTGCTAGAGTCGTTGAAACTGTCGGCGCATCCAGGAGTCGACCGGATCTTTTGGTTGTTGTGGGCATCCATTCAGCAATTCTGTTTTGCAATTCTCAATGTGCTATGTTTTCCATCTTTCCGTCTCTGCATTACCATGTGACTGACTAAGCAACCCTCGTTTCTTCCACACCGTCTCCAAATGTGTTTGTAATTCGATTGTAGCAGCACATGTGAGGAGCCAAACAGTTCAAGGAACAGTTGCAATAGCTACAGTAATCTCACATGCATCCTTTTCTTCTTGTTTGTCTTCTCTCATATTGTCATGCTGAAATAGGAGTTGTTGATCGCCTACTACTGTAGTATTGCCGACTCTCTCAAGTGTGGGACCAGCTCAAAAGATTAAGACCAGTAACGACAAAGTTCAGGTCAATGGCGTTGCACAAGATCGCACCCAGTTTAGGATCTAAATAATTATTGTCCGGAGCTTAGGAGGAGATTTGTTTGTGCCTCAGACATTCCATGGAAAAGCTGCACAAGCTGCAAGGAGCTTTCACGCATCTTGTACTCCGTAACTACCCTACCTCACTTACCTACCCACCATCCATTGCATCTTGTGCTGCATACTTACATCATCTCTTGCATATTGTGTGCTGCATACCTACATCATCTCTTGCATCCTGTGCTGCATACTTTAATCATCTCTTGCATCTTGTGCTGCCTACTTACATCATCTCTTGCATCATCATGATACGAAGTATTATACATATCGATGATGGCAAACCCCGTGCAATTCTGGTGTGACTGTTTCGATCCATCAGTCTTCTGTTTCCAGAGCCTTCGATTCATCGGTTTGACTTAGGTTCTGGAAACAGAACGTACTGTAGTCAATTTCCTTCTTTTAAAACAAACTCGCCTAGAAGACGACAAAAACCTATTTTTCCGGGGAAGGTGCCGGAACTTTTGGCTACAGTTTCTGGCTTATAATTTTAAGAGTTGCTTGAAATAATGTCGCCAGTTAAGTCGCCAGTTAATTTGCCTAAGGATGCTCGCCGACCTGCTGGGTCCATCAGGAAATTGTGTTAAAAAAACAACACTACTGTTGCTCAAGCTAAGCGCTATAAATTCCCTGCAAACCCTTTAAGCCCTCAAAACTTTGCAAGTTGACAGTCTTTCAGGTGCTTAGAAGATAAGGTTTTTTTATTGCAAGAGAAGAGATTTAAATTTTCTTCCATCTTCCTGCTAGCTCGAGGAGGAGCATTTGCTTCTGCACCTTCGTGTATACAGCAATGGGTAAATTTCTTCTATCTCCCATCACAAAGCTCTGGGATGCAACCTCGTGCAATTTCTCTGGGATACACATCTGTGGTCCAGAACAACAATAAGAAGAAGAATAAATGCTGCTCTTGTCAGACTTTTTTCTGCTGATTTTTTGTTAAAGGATGATCTTCTGGGGTTCCACATGATCCCTTGTTGCCACCAACAGCTTCCGCATGAAGTTGGAACCAAGTTGCTGCGTTTTGAAAATCCAACATGCAATTATACGTGGAGTTTGAATTGGAATTTTTGTTGGATTTTTGTTGTTGCAGTCTGTGATGGGTTTTGAAGATATTAATAAGAGTTTTGTGGTAAATTGGTGTGCATGAAACGAAATGCCAGCAATAGAGTTGAGCAACAGGCAGGTGATTCTCAGGGATTATTTCGTTGGACCGGTCAAGGACTCAAACTTTGAGATTCGCACGACTACACTCAGATTGGAGCTTCAGGAGGGTAGCCAAGATGTAATTGTGAAAAATCTGTATCTATCTCCAGATCCCTACATGCGGAACCGCATGAAAGGCAATCGCAACTCATACATTCCACCCTTCATGCCTGGGAAGGTTCTCTTTCTCTTTCTCTTTCTCTATCTTGAAGGTTATCTTTCTCACTTTCTGTCTCGCTGTGTGGACGTTTTCTAGGGCTACACCAACCCAATCTCATGCTCCCACACAGTCTAAGAACTTTACATGAGCGCTCTGATATTGAAATGGTCTTCATGTCTTTGCATTGTGTCCATTGTATTGACCTGATACAGTGTGCTGCAGCCACTCAATGGATTTGGGGTGAGCAAAGTGGTGCTTTCAAACAACCCAGATTTCAACGAGGGTGACTATGTGACATCCTGGACTGGATGGGAAGACTACAGTGTCATTCCTGGAGGCAAAGGGTTGAAAGCTGTTGATCCAGCTACCGTCCCTCTTTCCTACTATGTGGGCTGTCTTGGTACACCATTCAAGTTCCCCTTCCATGTGGTTCATATCAGTGAATTATGTGTACATAACAACTTCCCTGCAATTGTATATTGCATGTGCTTTTTGCAAATTCTTGCAAACTGCCCTTCTTTCAAAGATGGGAGTATTTTGTGAAAAGAGGAAAAATAAACAGTAGAAAAACAAAACAAATTGTCATGTAGCCTCTCGTGCACAGATCAAAAATTCATTGTGCTGTGAATTTGTTTGGGTGGTGCAGGTATGCCTGGCTTCACAGCATACGTGGGACTGTTTGAAATTCTGAAGCCAAAGAAAGGTGAAATCATTTACATATCTGCAGCTTCAGGAGCAGTTGGCCAATTGGTGGGTCAGCTTGCAAAGCTAGCAGGCCTGTACGTTGTGGGTAGCGCTGGAAGTCAACAGAAGGTGAAGAGGCTGACATTGCATTGCTTTCGCCACAACAATAAGTTGACTTGTAGTGTACATGCTAAGTATTCATCATACTAGGTGACCCAGCTGTGATGGAATCAAACCAAAATTGGGCAATGCTCTTTGAATACATCCAGCTTAAAAAGGTGTTAATCCCATAAGTGTTAAGAGAGGAAGCAAGAGAGTTCAAAATGTGCCTTTCTGCTGCATTATCTTCTTCAATTGTGTTACAAAAACAGGTCCCAAAAATATCACTACTCAAGAGAATGTTTCTGGAATTGGTGTTTCATTTTGGGTTGGGTGTGGAACAGGTTGATCTGCTGATAAAGACAATGGGCTATGATGCAGCATTCAACTACAAAGAGGAGAGTGATTTTAGTGCCGCTCTTAAAAAGTATGCCCCAGACCTCCTCCTTGTTCCAGCTTGTGAAAATATGGAAGTTTCCAGTGAACAAAAGTGCATGCTTAAACTTAATTAAGGGAGTGTGGAAGGATGAATATAATCCTAGGACATTGATTTCAGGTTTAGTGTTCAATCATCTCCAAATTTGTCAAATTGTGTAGGCAACAATGTAGGTCTACAGCTCATGGCCATCTTGCAATGGACAATCAGGCTCAAACCTGTCAAGTGGTCCATCCTTCTTCTACTTCTGCAAATTAACCAAGTGGCTGAGTGTGCACAGGTACTGTCCACAAGGCATTGACCTATGTTTTGAGAACGTGGGAGGGAAAATGCTGGAGGCTGCGTTGGACAACATGAAAACTTATGGGCGCATTGCCATCTGTGGCATGGTCTCACAATATGACAAGGATGAAACAGCAGGCACTTCCAATTTATCGAAAATTCTCACTTCCCGCTTGACAGTGCAAGGTTTCTTGCAATCAGATTACCTCCACCTACAGCCACAATTTATTGAAAAGATGGTGACCTACTTGAAGGAGAGGAAGATAGTGTATGTTGAAGACTTGGATGAAGGATTGGAGAGTGCTGTTGGGGCTTTTATCAAGCTGCTGCAAGGAGGCAATGTGGGTAAGCAGATTGTTAGAGTAGCAATCAACTAGTTCAAAGTGCTTATCAATTTGGGACAAACTGTGGCAGTCATCAACCTCATTAAAATTCCAGTGATGATTCTGATGAGAACTGGCTTAGGTGAAACGAGTATAGAGTTCAACAGTGGTCATTAACTATATTGACAATTGTATCTCATTAAAACTCCAGTGACAATTATAATTGGAACTGGTTAGGTGAAACAAGTATAGAGTTCAATAGTGGCCGGCAACTTTGACAATTATATGTAGTTGTCCATGGGAAAATTATGAAAACATTCCATAACTACCCAACTATTTCATATACATTGTTGTCAATGTGACGACTATGAAAACATTCCATACCTACCTGACTATTGCATTCCTTTTATCAACCCACTTACATGGATATGAAAAATCAAATTAACATGTGTTTTCTGATAATTGAATTTTCATAATTTGGTTGAATTCTATGGAAAGAATTCAATTCAATTCAATTCAAACCAAGCAACGAAAGTAGAACCCCTACCCCGTTGCAGGGGTGAGGCTTGCCCTATAACCAACTAAATTGGTATCAACAACGGGAATTTGATTGTTTAATTAAAACAAAGCATTGTAATAGTTGTGGCAAATGTTGATGCAATGTGATTTTCACCCAATGCTTTGACTGTCAAAGTGAAGAAATTCAACCAAGCACAAAGTAAAATTTGGCAAGAGTAACTATGACTCTCTTAAGGTAGCCAAATGCCTCATCATCTAATTAGTGATGCACATGAATAGATTAACAAGATTGAACCCACTGTCCCTACTACTATCTAGCAAGACCACAACCAAGGGAATGGGCTTGGAAGAATCAGCAACAAAAAAAGACCTTGTTGAGCTTGATTCCAGTTTAACTTCGTGAAAGAACTTAAGAAGTGTAGAATAAGTGGTAGCTCATCTCAATGTGCACAAATGAATATCACTATTTTTAATGTTATTTTACTTATTTGATACAACCAAATTCAATTCAATTGAAATTTCAACAAGAACATTAACCTCGTTGAATTTAGAGGAGAAGAATATTGTGCTAAGTTTTAATTCACTTCAATTTAAAAATTTGAGTTGAGTTGAATTCAGTCTTGAGTTCCATTCAATTGAAGCTGCGTTATACAAATTCATTCAATATTTTCATTCAAATGGAACTTAATTTTTACAAAATCAACTCATTTTTTTCATTAATTCATTTTCACTGGTAGTTCAGAGCAATGGAAAGCCCAAGTGCATAATAGACTTGCTTAGGTCAGCCATTTAGGTGTATTGAAGGGGACCTAAATCCAGGGATCATTAACCCCTAAACATCAAGATTCACCATTTTGGTCCAACTTTCCCTGAGGATTTCAGAATCCCTCATGTTCAGGGGTTCAGAAAAACCCAGTGGTGGGTGCCAACAATAATCCCTGCCCTTGAGCTGTGCTTCACTTACTGATTTAAAGGATTGTGAACAATGAAAAAAACCATGCTTTGAGACACACAATGCATGTCAAAAAAAACATTTTGACAATTCAGAATCCTCCTATTTTGAATGTTCTCATCTGCATTCTGGACATAATTGGATTCACTTGTATGGCCCATTCTGCGACCTCAAAAAGGTCCTGGGTTTCAAACCTAGTGGCTGTGCTGGTGAAACTCCTGGCAGTCCTCCCCCAATGAGCTTGACTTGGGTGGTGCTACCAGCTTGTCAGGTTGAGTCTGCTGTTGTGCTTCAGAAAAAAAATCAGATCCAAGAACCAAAAAAATGGAAATTTTTTGCAGTATTGCAGTGATAAGAATTTGATGGACCCTTGAGCTATAAATTTGATCAGGTTCATCAACACCCAGCAGCACAACACTCAATAGGAACCTTCAAGGTTCCCTTTGTTGGGGATGAAACCAAATCAGTGTTGTACAGGTATAACCAATGGTTATACATGTGCATATATTATAATCAGCAGTACGAGATTTTGTTGAATTTCATTCAACTGCAGATAAATATATGTTCATGTAGTATATTCAAGTATGATCAATCCCCTAGTTACAGTTTTTTTTTTTTTTTGGGTGACATTTTGCCAAATTTTGACCTGAAAAATATGATTTTGATCTATTCAAAGGATTTTTCATGGAAAAAATGGCCCAAATTCGCCAAATTTCAAAAGAGAAAAAAATCCAAATCACCAGATTTTTATGATAAGTTTCAGTAGGTAGCCAAGGATATGGAAAGATTCTGAATTTTTCTACTTTCATATCTAGTATGTAGCCAAATCTGGCTAAATGATCTTATGGATGATCGCCACTTCAGCTACATCACAAAATTGAGAAATACAGCCCTGCCTAGTCATTATATACCTGGGTCAATACATATTTCGATACTTTTGAACACATTGTATGAGATACATGTCTTCAGGAATGTGTTAAGCATTTTGTCATTTCCAACTGACACCTTTTCTTAATGCATATTATGTTTTTCAAAACACATATGTCTACTAGTATGATTAGATAGCTTCACTTCTCTATGCATACTAAACTTTAACCCTAAACCTTAAACTTCTCTAATGCATACTAAATCATGAACATCGGTCTTTATTTTCTAGTATGGCCTACAATTGGGTGGCTTGAGGGGGAGGAAGGTACACACAAAGTTAGATCTCCTTCCAAAACTACATTTGGTTTGGGGAAGTTAAAAACAAAACAAGTTTTATTCAACAGATGGTTGTTATATACTTTCAAGACATAAGATGATTTGCAAGTACCTATTTCCATGTAAACAAGACAAAATAAAAGGAAAGCATGATTTGCAACTATCATGATTCACATGTATGTTTAAAAACATTTGACAATATATCATGCATCAATAAACATGTTTTTCAAATGCTACACCACATACATGTATATTTTAAGCTTGGATGATACATTGTTTACATATATGCTCATGTATAGACCCTTATTTTGAAACCAGTATGAGAAGTTGGTTGGACCTCTTTAGCACTGGTCATTTGATGTCCTCCCACCACATCGAGGTCTAGTAATAAATGGAAACACACACATAAGACCTATAACATCAACAACAACATAAAAGCTGTACACTATATGAGTGTTGGTAGCTGGGGTGGAAATAATGGATCACATTTGCAACTTAGAGGTTGAGCATCCTAGGTTGAAGATAATGTTGGGATGACTGACCTCTTGAAATAATACAATGGCAAAGTTCCATAGAACCCACCTATGAAAGAAGCAATACCTTTGGTGTTGTTGAAACAAGGTTCCAATCACACTTCCTTCATGGTTGAAAAGAGATCCGTAGAACCCACCTATTGGAGGCAATTACCTGTGGTGTTTGCTGAAAAGAGGTTCTCAATCACAATAAGTTCATGTTGAAATGAGATCCATAAAATTCAACTATAAAAGGAGGCAACAATACCTTTGGTCGTGTTGAAAAGAGTTTTGAATCCCATTAACTTTGTGGAGCTCAATGTGAAAAAAATTCTTAAAATACTTGGTCATGATATAGAACATCCTAGCATTTATTAAACATCTTGCATTGATTCTCTTGCAAAATGAGGTTGGAAAGGGATCCTTATTTAAGACCATCATCCTAATGACCAAGATTTTCAATTGCTTTAAGACCAACCCAGATCCACCATTCTTACACAAGTCTATGCTCCCATTAAAAAATGTTACAAAACTTTACAAGATAAAAGTATATGCTCTAGCATTCAACAACACACAAGATGCCCTAGCTTACCCTTCTCTTATTGATGAAGTTTGTCAAGTGAGCAAGCATGAAATGCATCTGACGTTTTCTGGAGAGACATGAATGGGTAGCTATGGATTGAGACATTTTGAGGTTGGGTTGTAGATTAGGTTTAGGAGTTTTTATAATAGCTTGGAATTGAGGTGGTTACAAGCAGCAGAGCTTTACTTGTTACCAAACTGCACTTTTTGTTGCACAAGATTCTAATGTCTCAACATGACCATTTTGTCTTGGATCCTTCACCCTTTATTTGTCTCAGTTCATATATGTGCAAAATTTGTTCACAATTGTACTGGGAATATGATTCACAATTTGTTTTTCAAGCTGGTCTCCCATGCTTGAATACCTGGTAATTTGTCCCTTCCTGGTGTGATTCACATATAAGGATACCACTGTACAGAGTATTTTGCAGGCAGAGGGAAATATATTGTTGAGACTTGCAACATTGACTTCTGTATCTGGCTGCCTTCATGGGGATCCTGCATGAATACGGAAACCCAACAGCCCTCACATCCTCTACCACTTCTAAGAGCTCAGAAAAGCAGTCAGTGGGCACAGAGTACTGAGTACAAGCCATCTAAGCCGGGGCATCCAAAAATGCAATTGGTAGACTACCAATTGGCAAAATTGACAACAATTCTTCAGATGGGTGTACTTACCAGGTGCAAGCAAAACTTTACATAAAAAATCTATCACCATAATGGGAGGATGGTGATAAAATTAGCTTTCACAACTATCAGACTGTGTCCCCATGCTGATTGTAAAATCAGTAATGGCAACATTTCAACCCTACCTACAAAACTGGATTGCTTTATCTGCCGCCCTTGGTCTCTTGCAATTCATTTGTTCATTGAGAAGCCAGCTGCTACTGACATCCTTCCTATTCTCAACAACACCACTTCAGTGCCACATCCAGAAAACCATTTAACATGCTTTGCTCTTCTATGAAATGAACTCCGAAAGAAGTAAAAATACACATTTAGGGCTTGTCAAATTGAAGAGTTGAGATACCAAAATTTCCACCTGAATGGTACAAGGGGACCACATTGTGTGGCATTTTGTATTGATGCACAAAGGTGTGCATAAAAGTGATTGAGATCTAATTTTAAAAGAACATCAAAACATTTTGTTGTTGCTTTGGCTGTCAAAACCACTGGTTTACAGAAACACTCTTGGGTCATGGGGTTTTTCTTTTTGAGCCTCGAGATGATACCAGATCTGGGCATCCTCCTCTACACCTACTGGATCCAGGCTTCCTCTAATAACAAAGTACCTATCCTCTTCTAAACCTAGTACCTGATCCAAGCATCCTCCTGTAACAACAAAACTATCCATCTAAATGTACATGGGAGAAAAGTGCACATTAATCTACACAAATCCAACTTTGAAATTGGGGCTCCAAAAATTATCAGACACATGTTCTGTTGGCTGTAATCAGTTGTAATCCATTGGGCACATCAACATCTAAGCAATTCTTAATGTACGGAACCACATCAAACACTGATCTCCCATCTAAATCTACATCATAAGGGCATGTGAATTTGTTGGCTGCGAGCTGGTAACACGTATCCATTGATTGGGCTCTCACACAATCACTCTTGCTGTCTTTCCGGATGTCAATAAACCAAGGAGTAAGTGCACCATAGCCCTGTGCAAGTCCACCAAAAGTGGAGAATGGCGTTACAAACAGGTGGTCAGAGAGGCTGAGGCAAATGATTTCTGTGAGCGCTTGCACATCTTCCTCCAAGCTAAATGTCTGTGTATTGTCATGCGTGAGTTGGATAAGCCCAATTGCCTCCCCTGTTGCAGGTGGATTGCGAGTGAAAGCCTCAGTCATGAAATCATACAGCCCTTGGAAGAGAGATGTGATGAATATTGTGGTGACATTGACCTTGGGATAAGCAAGATCCTCATAAGATGCCCGGGAAGAAGCTTCTGAATTCAAGGATTCATTCTGGAGCTGCTTCTTCACACATACAGGATTCCCACCTGGTAAGGGTTTTATTCTCCCAGTAGTTATATTTCCAGGGAGAATGCCATTCCTCACTGCACATTCCAACACCCGTTTATTCACCATGTTGTGATGTTTCCAGAACTGGTGCCTACCTTCTCGGTAACGAACCTGTATACCAAATCGGTGATCAGCATTCTTCAAGAACACATGATCTGCTTGCTGAATCCGGCTCCACACTTCATCAGAAGGTAACATTACAGCCCGAAGCACATGAGTAAGGGCCATTCGATCTGGGAAGAGCTCCTCTAAAACCGTTCGAAACATGGGAATTGAGAAGAGCTTGGGGAGGAAGTAAATGCATCCATCAAAATACAACCAAGGAATCTGACTCAAATAAGCTTGCTCCATATCACAGAAGAAGCGATTTCCAGGATGACATGTGTAGGAGGGCGGATCTGCAGTTTGAACACCATAAGTCCAGCTTTCCAATACATCATCAGACTCCCCCCCACTTCTCGCACGGTCTATTTCCTCATACAATTCCTGACTTGTATTCCATAGCTTCATATGATTCTGCCATGGCGTAAAAAGCCCTACGGGATCAACAACCCATGATGAGCCTTCAAAGGGCTCACACATGATGCTAGGAACCTCGGTCGCAGTCGGAACCACAAAAACCCGTTGTGTCAAAACAGCATACATAAACTCAGATGCCATTGACAACACCTTGTTGCCAAGACCTGCCCCTGGCGGAATTGCACCCACTGCAAACTTGCAACCACTTGTGTTGCTTCGTGTGAGAAAATATTCACTCAGATTGCCTGGACCCACCTAAGTTTTTTTGTTTTTTCACAACCACCCAAAACCAAGCACAAAACTACTGTCAGACAAAATCCCTCCGAGAAAACAAATCAAGACCGAAGAAACAAAGAAAAATCACAAGAAATATAGGAGAAGCTCTCTCTCTCTCTCTCTCTCTCGGTCATACCTTTTGAATGCAAGCGCGGTGAAGCTTCTCGTACTCTTGTAAAACTCTCTGCCACTGTACGTTAGGCTCCACGTCGCGCACAAACTTCCGTCTCGAGTACAACCCTGGAAGCTCACTACGACTGCGACAAGGATTCAGCTGTCGCCATTTCTCTCTCACCTCTTCCCCGAAAGCATCAGTGGCCCGGTCCTCTTGTCTTCCCCCTTGTTCGCCTTCTTCCTCATTATCCTCCTGCTCCTCTTTCTCATCCTGAGGACTCATCCCTTCTAATGCCATCCGAGTGGCCTCTTGGATCTTGCGAATCAAAGACTCTACATCAGGCACAGATTCTACCTCGAGCTCCCGAGGCACCAGATGATCATAGCTAGTCTTGACATTCCTAACCAATTGAGCTGATGGTTGCACCACCCAGTTGAACAAAACCAAACCAATTCCGCAGACGATGATCACAGCAATAAGTCTCAAAGGTGTGGATCCCTGCACCCAGTCCGGCACTTGCTCAGAGATCTTGGGCGATCTCTTCTTCATCTTGCCAGCAGCAGCAAAAACACACAAGTCTGCTTGCTTACTTGCTTGCTTGCTAGAGAGCTACTCCGCTACCACGCCACATGAACACCCCCCCCCCAAAAAAAACTCCAACATCAAAATCAACAAAAACACGGGAACCCAGCAAACCGCTCCGACAAGATCTCCAAAGCTTTCTACAGTTTCTGAGATGCTGATCCTCCTCCTCGTCCTCCTCCTTCAAGATCTTTCTTCAAAAACAGGATCGATCTTTCACAAACCAACCAAAGAGTTCTTCAACTTGCAAGTTTTTTTGTGTCATCAAAATGCCGAAAGAAGGGGAAATCGCACGACCCCATTAACCGGGGAAGCACGCGGATGGAGACAGAGGCGCAAACACCACACGCTAACAGCGGCTACAAGCATACGCTGTATTGAGGTTCGCAGCAACTCCATGGAGCCATGGTGTCTATTGGAGTATTTACCACGTCGAATTTGAGTGCGACTATTTGGCCCTCCCCCACCCGTAAACAGTAAATATTGCATAGTAGGTCTATTGTTTACACTCAGAGAGCATTTGCATGTCACATGTACGCCAATGCCCATGGTCGGCAAATCAATTGCAGTCTATGTGTGGCCATTCCCTGTGACCAGCCAGCCACGAGCAGTGACTTTCTGTTTAGGATCTCATTATATCCTCCCTGAGAGAAGCCCATTTTTCACACCTGTATAAAGTCTACATTGCCCTACCTATTCACCTCCCCTCTTTATTAGGTGAGGTGCCTCTCAATTTCTATTTTTTTTATTTTTTTGCTACAAACACATTTGACCGGCCCATCACTCCAAAACTATGAAACTATGGAAGCTTTACCAAATAGAACCTTCTATTGTGAAGTGTGGAGTTCCTTCCCTTTGGCCCACCTATATAGGTGAAAGGACGACAACATTTGCCAAAGCATAGGGGATAAAAGTGCCGTGCTATGGAGAACATGTTGGGGAACACATTGAGAACTTGGGGAACATATTGAGAACCTGACAAAAACCCATTGCGAACTTGAAGGGAACATAGTGAGAACACATTGGGAACCAGGGCAAAAAGGAAAGCACCTTGAGTGCATGCTTGGGCCTTCCCATTGGCTGCATGAAATTTCTCTTCCCAAGAGAGTTGGTCACCATTTTTGGCTAGGGCTAATACCCTACCTATTCACACCATTGTGGCACCCACAATTCAAAGTATCCTGTGCAAATTTTAGAAGTCAAAGCCCGTTTTTCATACCGTGAATATTTCATCCAAAATTTGGTGTACAAGTCATTTTATTGTTGCCATTGGGATTGCTTTAATATATTAAATATCAAGAACCACATCATAGTCAACAAAAGAAATGTAGCTAATAAGTATGAAACAATATGCAACTCAATAATAGGACAATACAGTGAGGCCTAGTTAGCCATAGTGGTAGGTTCTTATAATTCAAGGTGCAACTTTCTGTCTCCCCCAACTCGAAATAACTATGCATTGTAATTAAAAGTTGTTGTAATTGTCATTGATTTGATTGAGCGAGAGAGCCTTGTTGAACGCAATAGTTAATGTTAAAAAAAAAGCAATGATCATTTACCCAAGTTTAAATATACTTTGTACCTACTTATATTATTATTTTAAACACATGATTCTATGATAATTAGGTAGTAGTGTTGGATTGGTATTAACTTTAAATTTCATATACCATATTGGTGCAAATAAGGAATATTTCTTGGATCAATGACCAATTTTGTATTTTTCGAATGGCTTTTCAAATTTTTCTTTTCCTTTTTTAATATCATTATATTCGGTAGTTGGGAAGGTAAATCCAAAAAAATCTCAAGATAAAATTTGTAGTAGAAATTTGTTTATAATAAATCCATGTGAACCAATAATGTTCATTCAAAGTCAATTTGTATTATTCTTCAAACAAGTGAGTTTTAATAATATTTTGGTAAGTATCTTTTGCATCCTTTTTTCTAAAATTGTTACAACCAACACGTGCATTTATAAACCAACTTTTGTATATCATAACCAAATTGTTAAGGTTCAATTTTGCAACATTTTAAACCAATTAAGATCCATGGAAAGCTAAAAATTCATTCAATTTTAAGTTGTGTATTAAGGATTATTAAAAATTGACAAGTCAAGAATGCTTAAGTTATGAATGTAGTCTCATGGAATTTTTACCATGTTAATGGTGAAGTTGAAATGTCCAGATTCACAATGAAATGCCACAAAAAAAAAAGATCATACATATTTCATTTCCTCTATTGTATTGAAGTTAAAACACTAAGCAAGGATACATGGTCAAGGAACAGTGTTGCAACCCTAACATTTGGTTCACGACTATGTGTGAAGTCCAAAGGCCCATGAGGTCAAGAGTGTGTTTAGGTGTGAAACACACTCTCACAAATGGGGGAAAGTGCAAGAGTTGAAGCCCAATGACTCCCAAGTGCACTCCCACTTTGGGAATTGCACTTGTGTGAAAGTTGTGAATGTTTAATGCCTTGGTTGGAAAGGCAAAAAAACATCAAATTGGACCCCCATGACACCATTAGAAAGGTCTTGAAACATAAATGCTTAAATTTTCCTCACATTGTTCATTTAAATCTGATTTGCATGAGTTATGATCAAAAGAAAAGGTGGGAGTCAAATTGGGAATTTGACTCCCGATGACAAATCCTTTCAAAACAGGGGTTAAACGAGGTCTGATTGGACTGTGCTATACACTGTTGGAAAGATATTTTCAAAGGCTATAAGATATTCTACTTGAACTTTCAAAGTAAATTTGATTCAAGAAAGATATGAATGTCCAAAGTTATGGGACTCCCACCTGGGGAAAAGTGATATTTCGATGTAGTCTGCACCGAAAGGCATAGAGTATACTATAGGGAGGGGAGTGGTGCCTCCTCGCAAAAGTTGCGGATTGTGTAAAACTTGTGCTTGAAGTTGTCCCTACTAAGTCCATCACACCACTTCCATTCAACTTGCACTAACCACCCTCTTGTTTTGGTTGTGTAGGTTGACCTCATCTTGAGCTTTTGCTTGTGAATTCGTCCTAGTCCCATCTCGGAACTCTAACACACCCTTCTACCCCCGAAGTGTTACGAATTAAGGAGCGTGCCCCAACTCTCTTTTTCTTGCACTATTTCGTTCTAGGACCCACATTTAGGTCTCTCAAAGAGTTTGGGGGCGTGTCAAACATGGAAACTTGTGATGGCATCACCATCGTGTGGCCACCAAGATTAAAAATCTTAGATGTTATCATAAAAAAGGACACCAAAACATGTATGACATACTTAGAAACAACTTCATTGGGTATAAAACACCCAACATATTTCATCAAACATTATAAACCCTTGAAACACAATTCTAACTTAATGGCCAACATATTTCAATGTGTTTTTTTCAAGTTGAACTTTGCAATAGTTAAGCGAAGGATTGAAAACATTTAAAAATTGATCAACCATTTAAACATACAAATATCCAACATGGAATCAAATTCCTCACACTCTAGAAAAAGCACTAGTTGAGTAATTATTTGTTGAATGTATTTGACTTGCAACTACACAAGATTTTAAGTTTCCTAACTTTTGCATTAAATAATTGCAACTAGTATCTATGAAATAAGTTCCACATACATTGTTACACAATGGGGTTTAAAGTTTTTATAACCACCTTTGCAATTGCCCATGTGAAGCCACTTGGAACATGGGCATGCAATTGCAAACACTAGTGACAATAATAGAACTTTATTACATTAGCAAACTCTAGAAGGTTTCTTGAAAAAAAATCACCTTTCTTACAAATCTTATGTTCATTGGTGTCTTGAGTTTTCTTAGCAACAATTCAATTTCTATTGACTAGTTTCATAATTTAAATCTTTAAATTTGAACTTTGCTTTGTATCATGACAAGTCAATTAAATGTTAATTTTGCAATTTTTTTTATTAAGTGATGCAATGCCATGATCTTCATTGTAACAAATAATGATCCTTTGCAAGTTAGAGGCATTTGCCATGGGGTGGCAAATTATGCAATGCATAACTTGAAGAACAATAATGTTGATGTGGACTCAAATCCAACTTCATTCAAAATGGAATTTAAACCCAAACCAAAGAATGTTGGTGATGGGACACCCACATTGTTATTGATTGCTAACAAATGCCACAAACTCACTTACCAAATAACTTCATCATCAACAATCAAAACTATTATATCTTTATATTTGGTTCATCCATGTTTTACTTGGCTCACCAATGTTTTGCACGCTCTATTTTTGAATCTCATTATGTTACTTGTGATGAAGTGTGCATAGCAAAAATTTTAAAGCATTTAACAACACATCAGTAACTTTGTGATTTACTCAATATTTAAAAGTCAATATACTCTAGCATTGTCCTAAGCATCATGACAAATCTCAAGTAGAAAGGAAAATCAAAATGTTCCTTCATCTCTTTCAAAGAACATTCAAAACTCACTCAATTTGAATCAATGTTCTTTCAAATAACTTTTATGACTCAAGACACTTAATTTAAAATGTTCACTATATGTTTTTAATTATACACACTTGACACAAAGAGGTTTGATGTCTCCTGGTTTTGACTTTAGGTGTTCATATACAGTAATCAAGATTTGGGGGTCTGAAATGATGTCAATAAGTTTCCTGTATTTTCCATCAATAAAACACTTACGTATACTTTCAGCTGAAAGACATTGAAAGAACCAAAAGTTTTGTGAGCTTTTGAAAACACACAATCATAATCCTTAATATAATATGATAATAATCAAATGATATTGATAATGTTAAAACTTTCTCAAAATTAATGCACATCAGGTTCAATCTTGATAGTATTGGGGGCAACATTAATCTTATGTGGTATAATGAACTTATCATACAAATCAAGTCCAGTTTGTTATATCTTTATTGGTATTAGAATTGATACCAAAATCTCTCTTGTATGCCAATCCAATATTGATAATTATTCATGAAAATTTTCTTACAACGCGTGCACCAATATCATTTAATTGCGTTTTTACTAATGTTTATCACACCCAACATAGAGTGCAAATCATTTTCCTAAACCCACCCATAAACATGAAAATTTGATTATATAAATATGGTGAGAGACTATCTAAATGCCACCACCTTGGCCAATCATGAATAATCTTTTTTTTAATTGGGCCTTTTGTAAAAACCTTTGCACCTTGTGCAATATACAAGTTCAAACCCATTTAGTAATGTTTACCGCATTCAACATAGTAGACAAATTGCTTTTCAACCCCATCTTTAAATGTGAAAAATGTGAGAACTTAAAGCGAAGGACTATTGAAATGCAACCAACTTGGCCATTCGTTATAATAATCAAAAGCAGTCATTTTATTGTGTAATGCCTTGTGTATAACAAGGCATTAGATCCTATGTAGATTTACAAGCCCAAATGATTTTTATTAACCCAAATCAAGAAATAAATGTTGAACTTCATCCAAAATATACAATGCATGCCACTAGTGTAGTTGCCATTAGAATGTAATTTTTGAAAGCAAATTATTAGCCAAATTTTTATACACTTATCTACCTATTATTTTTAACACACAACTATGATAACTAGTCATGAGGGAGATGTTAAGAATGTTGGCATGCAAATGATAAGATTTGTTATGCTAAAACCCCAGGTTTTTTAGCAAGGTAAGTTAATGTATTTATTGAAAGAATCACTCATTTTACAAAGTTATCATTATCTACCTATTTATCTTTATGGCACTTTGAAAGTAACATTGACACTTAAAGCATATATGTGGTAAGTGGCAATTTATTTTTAATATTATTTTAGTGATAATCATATATATTAATTCATTTGTCTATCTGTGACGGTGGGCCAGCACGGGCGAGCTGGGCACGGGGGAAGTTCAGGTTCATCCACAACAAGTTTAGGCATCCAGTGGATGGATGGTGTGTCGATGAGTGCTGAATCACTTTGGCCCAGTGTGATCCGATGGAAACCGGTGTTCAGGCATCCAGTGGATGGATGGTGCGCCGGTGGGTGCCGAATCACTCTAGCCCAGTGTGATCCGATGGAAACTGGTGTTTAGCAACAATTAGAAAAATATAAAGAACCGCCAAGGCAGGGGGGGGGGGGTGACTCCGGACAGACAGTGGCCACAAACAGTTAAGGTTGTTGAAATCTTAATACCCCCTTCCCAAGCCCTGTCACAAACAGACCAAGTGGAAAAATATAAAGAACCGTCGATTCCATTTTTTAGTTCATTGATTTTTTGAGAACCGTGAGTATGAATGGTAAGAACCACCCTTCTAATAACCCGCTAATGGTGGTTGGTTCCAATGTTGGTTCCGATTCTTTCAAAAAAAGAACCAGAGGTTTTACGAAAGAACCGGTAAAAAAACGCACTGGTTTTTAGACTCTAGACGGACAGTGGCCATAGAGAGTTGTTTGAAAAGAAAAGTTTTTTTAAAAAACCAAAAACATTAACCAAACATTGTTGAAATAACACACTTGTGCATTATGCACAGGGTTCACACTATATCATTTGATCTCTCATAAAACTTTTTAAGTACAACTTCAAAATTGATGCACCATTTATTACTTTACATCTAGGCCAATAAAAAATCTCTATAAATTCAACATAATAAATTTATTTGAAAAGTTTGAATATTATTTTATCATAAATGAAAAGTTTGAAAGTTAACAAAGGCTTTTATGGCATTGTGTTGCTCAAATCTATCTATGAAGCAAGGTAGTTTGTTTTGTTTTGTCATGCTAAGATTTCCCAAATCACAACACTTCTTGCAATGCTCTTGGTATCTTTATGAAGCAAGGTAGTTTGTTTTGTTTTATCATTTGAGATCTCCCAAACCATGGCACTTCATGCCATGCTCTTGGTATCTTTACGAAGCAAGGTAGTTTGTTTTGTTTTGTCAAGTTGAGATCTCCCAAATCACTGCACTTCATGTTGCACTCTTGATATTTGGGAAAGCCTTCGATGAGTAGGGGTGCATCAATGAGGAAGCTACTGATTATTGAACCATTTTCTCAATGAAAACTAAATAAAATCGATACTGAAAACTGCATTGGAATTTGGGGCGTTCTTGGTGTTGTTGGAAAGTCCTCAATGAGTCAGATCCAATAAGGTTTTACTTCACAATTTTCAGAGCTAAGGGGTGAAATATATTGGTTTTTGAGTGTATTTTGCTGCTGGAAATTCAAAAAAATTGCAAAAATTGGGTTTGAAAGGAAAAATCAGTTGAGCCAGCAATGTGTTCACACTTCGACCAACAACACACACTACACTAGTTTAATATCGAGAGACCTATAGCTTATTGTGTTGGACATGTGCAAAAGTTTATTCATTATAATAATCTACATTTTAAAAGTAATTTACTAGTGTTGAGTGATTAGAAGTTTTGGGCCAGTTCATAATCGTTTTTTAATTTTAATTTTTTTTTTTTAAAGTTTGTAATCAGGTTCAGAGTACTGTCACTGTCCTGGACCTTGCAACCAGCATCCATGCTGCACTAAAAACCTGGACATCCTCTCCTGTTTCATTAACTACTAACCAAAGGGAATGTCGTTTCCCTCTTTCTTTACATACCGTACCGTCGCGCTCGTTTCACACCACCCGGTGCGAAATATTTTATTTTGGACGATTTTCATTTTCGCATCGACCCACAAATAATTAATTACAATGGTCTGTCCTTTCACACTTCAATGGGTCCGCTGGAATTGGGGCGGGCCGTGGCATTGCCTTTTCGCATTTACACCATAGAATTAATTAATTTTGTTTGTTTCACATTTCGCACTTCCCCCCTCAGAATTTTATTTTTTTTCACAGTACCCCTAAAATAATTAATATTGGTGTGAAACGAGCGCGACCGTACGGTATGTACTAACTAGTTTTCTAGCACGCAAGCACTACTTTTTTCCAAAAGATAATATCAGCCAAAGTGTACTCTTTCGTGAAGTGGTCCCCTTCAATTGGTTGTACAGCTCTGGTGCTACACAATCTCAGGTGTCCGGCCCCATTTAGCCTAACTGGTTTGAACCCAACCCAATTTCCAATCAGACTGATTTGAATTGTGAAGGGTAAAGCCCCAGGCCACAGGCATTCTGTCTCCCTTCTGTGGGCCCAATTCAAGGGCTTCATCAAGCATAGAGACGCACTCCCAAAAAAATTTATTGTGATACCCAGCAGGTATCATGAGAAAAACTAAAAAT
>Ga0116231_10005098_pt1 | contig 26112 bp, 23 predicted proteins | sample S1TSphgellanicum_2_FD_89695 | JGI IMG/M metagenome (GOLD analysis project Ga0116231, IMG submission 89695) | Host-associated microbial communities from peat moss isolated from Minnesota, USA - S1T2_Fd - Sphagnum magellanicum MG | ecosystem: Host-associated > Plants > Peat moss > Unclassified... | reverse complement strand
GACGTTTACTTTCAGCATCGCTTATCATATCATCTTCAAATGTTGCCTCGTGTATTAATATACTTGCATCTTTCCCGATTCGAATTAAATCTAAACATGGTCTTGTATCTCCAGAATAGACAATCTTCACTGTGGTATCACTACTATTACTATTACTACTACTACTACTACTACTACTCCTCCGCCTCATCCTCCTCCTCCTCCTCCTCCTCCTCTTTCTTCTCTCTTCCTTTCCTTCCTTCTCCTCCTCCTCCTCCTCCTCCTCTCTTTGTTGCTCTTAAAAAAGAAGTTGTTGCTGCAGCTGCTGCTGTTGTTGTTGATTTTGTTGTTGCAAGGTTATGTGTTGTGGGTTGCTTTGTTTGCCCACTTTTTTTGTGGGCTTTTTGTTTTTGTTTGTTTTGTTTTTGGTTGGTTTGGGGAGAGCTAGCTTGATCTGATCAAATTGTTGAAGCCACTCAGTCTCAGTCCCAATGAAGGTGATGGATGGTTCCTTACTTACTGCCCCCAAGTTCCTTCCTTCATTCTAATGCTTGTTTGTGTCTGTGTCTGTGTCTGTTGGGGTTTGCAAAAGCAGAAGCAGCAGCAGTTTTGTCTTTTCCAAAGTGGGTACATTTGCTTGTTCATTATCACCATTTGCTTGTACATTGTCTTCATCAAATTCTCCAGCAATAGCAGCTCTTCCATTAAAGCTTGTGACTTTCTGGGTCTGGTTTCTGTAGTGTCCCATTGAACATTCTAGTGTTGTGTGTGTGTGTTGGATTTGCGGCAAAGTTTTAGTGTGGAGTTGTTCTTCTATACACATTGGGCATCTTGCTGCTGCTGCTTGCTTCTTGTCAACATTTTCTTCATCAATTTCTTGAGTCCCTTGAAGAAGGCTAGACTTGCTGTGTGAGAGAGAGCCTCTTGCTTGTTGAACAACATCCAGTTCAGCCAGCCCAGCCATTGGACACTGTGTCTGTCTGTGTGCTTTGTACATACATACACACATACATTGGGTGTCTATCTTTTGCTGTCTGTCAGCTTCTTCCTCTTCTCAAACTGCTCCTTCTCATCAAATTCTGCAACTCCCTGCAATTCATTCATCCTGCTCTTGCTGCTCTTCTTCTTGTATGAGAGAGAGAGAGAGAGAGTGTGTGTGTGTGTGGTTTTTTTTTTGGGCGTTTTCTGTGATCAGTAGTGTTTTTTTGTATGATTTTGGTTTGCACATTTTGGTATGCGGACGACAATCCAGGAGGAGAGGTTTGGAATTCAATGTAAAAGTTGCCCTTTGCTTTTGTCTTGCTCCTGCACTGCATTACATGGGGGAAGCATTTGCACCTGCTTGCTGCTGGACTGCTGCTTTGTATGTTGCCTTTTGCGTCTCTCTCTTTTTGTGAGTGTGGGCTCGGGTTAGAGCACATGGGATTGTGAGCTCAAAATAGCAAGCTGCACTGGTGTCAAAACGTTGCAAGCAAAGCAGGCGAGAGCAACCGCGTGGTCCATAGCATGTGTTGCAGCAGCCGGGACTTGCAACCACCCATTTGCAGCAACAGCAGCAGCAGCAGCGAATTTGGGTATGCGGTATCTGACTTCCTCCAACACACACATTTCTATAGCAGTAGTGCACACACACACACACACAGAGGCCCTGCCTTCAAAGGGGTGGGTGGATGGGCGGGTGGGCGTTTCTCTTCTTCTTCTTTTGTTTCTGTCTCTCTCAGGCCCAGCTTTTATGTTTGGTTTTTGTTGGATTCTTGTTGCAAAAAAAGAGAAAAAGAAAAAAACCTTTTGAAAAAGTCGCCAACATTTTTTTGTTCCTCTTTGTGTTTTGGATCTTTCTTTGAATGGTGAAGTTGCCGCGGAAGAAGAAAGACAGACAGACACACAGACGTGGGCTTTCCGTCCAAGGTTATTCATTCAAGGACCCAAATGTAGTAGGGTAGTAGTAGTAGTTGCAGCAGCAGCAGCAGCCCAGCAACAATCCCTGTGCAGCAATTGGGTGGCACTAGAGCTCTTGAGCTTCGTGGGTGGCTGTCATCATCTTTTCTGTTTGCAAAAGAAGAGAGAGGAACATCTTTGTCACTGTCAGAAGTTAGCAGGGGAGCTTCTTCTCATCATCCTTTTTGTCCATCTCTCCGAAACACACACACACACACACACACTCTCTCTCTCTCTCTCTCTCTCTTCGGGAGAAGCTCAACCGATTGGTGTGTAGTGTTTGGTTTTTGGAAGGAATTGGTTGTGCGAATTCCAAAGAAAGAAAGGAAGGGAGGGGATCTGGGTTTTGTTTCTTGGAAAGAGGAGGAGGAGGGAGATTTGGGAGTTGCTGCGGCGTGGGTGGGGTGTTGGGGGGGGGGGCGGGGGGAGACAGAGGAAGGAAGAACGATAGAGAGAGTGGGAGGAGTAGGCGTATGCCGTACGTACTGACACTCAAGGCGCCGCCAGAGAGAAGCAAGCCAGTATGGGAAGGAGAAGGCTGCGACGATTCCAGCCATAGCCACAGTCCCCAACGTCGCTGCCTCTCTGTATCGACGCCGCGGGAGCTGAAACACAGTAGCAGCCCCGGTAGCAGCAGCATTCAGGTGCGGGCGGCGTCGCTAGGCGACGAGCAGCAGCAAGAGCTGAGCACCACCCAATCGGGGCTCGTGCCATCAGCATCTTCTTCTTCGCGGGTGCTGCAGGGGCGCAGGGGTTACGGCAGCCGCGGCTGCACAGTTGCGAGTGAAGGGGGCAAGCCGGATGCCAGTGTGGGGAATGGGGGATTGGGCATGGGAGCGGGAGCCGGCGATCGACGATCTGCAGTGGAGCAGCCGCGTAGCGCAGCAGGTAACAACAACAACAACCACCACCAGGCTGCTGCCGCTGCTGCAGGAGGAGGAGGAGGAGGAGGAGGGAGAAGAGAAGGGGTGCGGCGAGTGGAGAGCTATGAGAGCTCGGGCAATTTGAGCTCGGGGCAGCAACAGCCACAGCAGCCACAGCAGCAACAGCAGCGAGTGGCACAAAGGCTGCTGGTGGTGGCCAACCGTCTGCCTGTGTCTGCCATTCGTGATGGGGATGGTTGGGATTTGAAGCTCAGTGCTGGAGGCCTTGTGAGTGCTCTTCTGGGTATGAAATCGTTGCTTTCTCAATAGCAGCAAAGGTTTCAGGAAGATGCAAGCTTCTCCCCCTCACATGCACCCACCATCCCACTCTCACAGGCTTTTGTTCTAAACCCTCTTCTGTTTTTCACCATCTGGGTAGCTCGACCAAACCCTTTGATCCACAGCCAGATACACACAGACACAGACAGACACCTGCTGCAAATTGGAGGTGTCTTCTGCAGCTGCTGATGATTGATTCTACAGTGCCATACCCACTCATTACCCACCATCAGTCCCCATGCTCTGTCTGTCCGTCCATTGGTTTCTTGTAGCAAAACTGTTCAGTGGTGAAGCACTGTGGTGGGACCCACCAACCCCTCTCTTTCTCTCTGGTTCTTGTGTTGCCTCTTCTTCTTCTTCCCATATCCTTGTTGTTGTGCCTTGTTGCTTTCTTCTCCTTCTTCGGACTTAGAAGAAAAATTCTTCTTTCATGCCAGCCAGCCAACAGGAAAAATTGAGTCACACACATACACTACTAATACTACTACTACTGCTGCTGCTGCTGCTGCTGCATGTTCAATTTGGACTTGGGAACAGGGTTTTCTTGCTTGCCATTGCACATGTTCTGATCATCCGTGCCTTTCTTCCTCTAGGCACAATACTACTACTACTGCCTGCCACACATCTCCAGGGGGATGATGGTTGAAGAGGTGAGAATAAATATAGTCAGTGTAATTGGGTTGTTCCTGCTTTTTCTCCTCTTGCAACCTCACACACAAAACACACACACATGTGCATTTCACTGTGCCAAAGACATGGATGGATGGAGCAGCAGCAGCTGGGATCCTGCTGCTGCATTACTATTTACACCCCTGCACAAGAAACTTCGCACATCTTGCTTGCTTTCTTTTGTAGAGGGTGACAACACACTGTGCATCTGACCACTGACTGATTGGCAGCACAATGTTGATTGATTGATTGTTGCAGGAGTAAAACAGAATTTCGAGACAAGGTGGATAGGATGGGCAGGTGTAAATGTACCAGATGAGGAAGGGCGTGCTTCCTTGACTGAGGCACTAGCACTCAAGGTTTCATTCTCCAATGCCCAAATCAACTGGATTGTAGCAGACAAAGCAGGGGGCTAAGTAGAAGAAGATTGTGCAGCAGCTGTCGAAAGTGGGATAGAAATATTTTATAGATTAGTAGCCATTTGCTTCTTGCAGATTCTGAGGTACCAACCTGCAGCAGAGATTATCTGACAAATTATCTCTGGATGTTGTGGGGATCCAGGGTTGCGTTCCTGTCTTCTTGGATGAAGATACTGTGGACCAGTACTACAATGGCTACTGCAATAATGTGTTATGGCCCCTCTTTCACTACATTGGGCTTCCCCAGGAGGATCGACTTGCTGCCACCCGGAGTATGGATTCACAGTTCAATGCGTACAAGAATGCCAACCAGTTGTTTGCTCAAGTTGTGTTTTCTCAGTATCAGGTAACAGTCGAAAGCTGCATTGAGGAGTGCTGGTCGGTATGCATGAATGCTTTGAGCTGTAATTCTCTTTGCTGGCCTGGTCCATGGCAAGGAGACTACTGATCAATGAACAGCCATGTAGCCAACCAAAGTTCAAACCAATCTCATTTTGGACTTTGCAGAGCTGCAGCATTTGGCAATGTCTTCTACCACTTCAACTGATTGTCATGTTTGTGCTCTGACATGTGGTGTACCTGAAGGCACATGCATCTCTAGTTTTGAATTTTGAAACTGGGTGGTGTTGGGATATGTATCATCAGGAGGGGGATGTAGTGTGGTGTCACGACTATCACCTCATGTGCCTGCCCAAGTTTTTGAAAGACCTGGATTCCCACATGAAAGTTGGCTGGTTCTTGCATACGCCATTCCCTTCATCTGAGATATACCGTACATTACCTCTACGGTCTGAGCTGTTGAAGGCTGTACTTACAGCAGATCTGATTGGGTGCGTGTGTGCATTCCCTCTTTCTTCTTGCCTGTCTGTCCCCCCCATGGTGTGATCAAAGTCAAAACCTGGTGGGAGAGTTGCAAGGGTGTGTAGAAAGTCAAAACACCAGAAGTTCAAAAGCACCTATCTACTTCTTTTTCTCTGTGCTACAACACTTGCTGTCCTTCTGTCAGATGCAGACAGAGGCTTGAGCTGTGTGACAATCATCTGTTTTGCAGTTTCCACACATATGACTATGCCAGGCATTTTGTGAGTGCATGCACACGCATTTTGGGTCTAGAGGGTACACCTGAGGGTGTGGAGGATCATGGCAAGCTCACACGAGTTTCAGCTGTACACTCTCTTTTGCCTTCAATAACAAAGAGAAATGAGTTTTGGGGTAAAGAGATGGAGAAACAAGCAGCAGTGTGCCTGAGAATGGACCTACCTGATAAGGCTTTGTTAAGTTGCAGGCATCTCCTATAGAATGATTTGCCTCTGTTGAAGAATGTACCAGAGTTTTTTTTGGTCCAGAGATGAACAAATGCTTACAAGCTGTTATTTGTGATGCAGTTTCCAATTGGAATTGACCCAGACAGGTTCATCCAAGCCTTGGAAACAGACCAAGTTAAGTCACACATCAAAGAACTGCGACGATTCTTTGCTGGTCGCAAGGTGCCTCTCTTTCTATTTAATTACTATCTCAGCAAATTTCACATTTGAGAATTCAGGATATACCGACTCTGCAAGAATTCTTTGAAAGTTTTCTTGTGTACCTTTTTCTCACAGTTGTGTTGGTGTTGGCTCTCAGTGATGGGAGGAAAGTGATCAGTTTTGCAGTACCTATATGTTTTTCTTGAGCTTTCCTGTACCTTTGAGACTGTGTTGTGAATACCACTGTCACTTTCTGACTTTTGCTTTGCTGTAAAATAGGTCATGTTGGGGGTTGACCGGCTTGACATGATCAAAGGCATCCCACAAAAGTTGCTGGCCTTTGAGATGTTTCTGGAAAAGCACCCAGAGTGGCAAGAGAATGTTTTGCTTGTGCAAATTGCTGTGCCCACTCGCACAGATGTTCCCGAATGTAAGCTCTTAATCCAATTCTCCTGGAAGGGGGACACCTTTGTCAGGTCTTGTATGATGTTGAATGGAATTGTTTTCCTGGCTGAAGTCCTCAACCTGCTTAGTACATAATTTTGGACACAAATCTGCGATATAAGTTGTTGTTGGCCTCATTAAGAGGACATGTTTTTTGGGCGGTTTCCAGATCAACGACTTACAAGCCAGGTGCATGAGATTGTGGGTCGTATCAATGGTCGTTTTGGCTCTGTCACGTTTGTACCCATCCATCATTTGGCAAGTTCCTCCTCTGGCTTCTGCTTTGTTCCCTTATGCCAGATTTTAAAAGATGGTCAGCTGAAAAACACGAGCATGGTAGATGGAAACTGAATAATATATGCGAAAAGGGAGAAAAGGAAAGTAGGTCAGGTGGATGGATTGTTGTCCAGCAAATTGAGAGGCAAAGTTTCACCAGAAGATGGGTGTTTAAGTCTCGTGTTGCCTTGTTGACATCTGAAAGTGAATGATTTACTGATGGATTTGTTTTTGTGGTTGCAGGATCGGTCTCTTGCCTTCCATGAGTTGTGTGCTCTTTATGCCAGCACAGGTACATTTGCTCTCTCTGCCAGTATGATGCCATCATAGAGGTTTACTAATTCAAGCTGCGGTGCGTGCCATGCTAGCCTCTGCTGCCCAGTGGTAGTGGAAATATACCGATGGTGGTGGGGTTGGGGCTTTCTTATTGGGAGCAGATGTGGCATTGGTGACTTCACTCCGAGATGGAATGAACCTTGTGAGCTATGAGTATGTTGCCTGCCAGAATTCAAAGAAAACCGAAGGTGTGCTTGTCTTGAGTGAGGTCAGTAACTGTGGCTTCTGGAACTTGAATATGAGCAGCATGGGAACTTGCTTGATATAATGTCCTTGGGTACTTAATCTATGTTGTCCAGAACTCACAGCAAGGGATCCTTCTTGAGAGACTTAGCAGAATTTTTTCTGTTTGAATGACACAGTTTTCAGGGGCAGCTCAGTCATTGGGTGCTGGTGCATTACTGGTTAACCCTTGGAACATAAGGGAGATGTGTGGGGCCATTGAAGTTGCACTCAGCATGCCTGAAAATGAGAGAAAGGAACGGCAACGTCACAACTTCACTCATGTCACAACTCACACTGCTCAGGCCTGGGCAGACACATTTGTCAGGTAAATAAAAGCTTACAAGGGTACTGTGGTCTGCTAATATGCTTCAGATCTGCCTAAGGATGTGAGTATTGGAGCTCATTGATCATAGGTAAATGTTGCACAGCAAAAGTGTCATGTCTGTTGATATGTAATGACAGCTTTAAGTAATGGGTAATGGAAATGTATATGGTTATGCAGACAGACTCCTTCATCCCCTTCAGTTACATTTCCTGGGCCAATTCAAAAAATGCAGATGGGCTAAGGTGTCTTTGACTTGGGTGGGTGTGAATGTCAGTGAGTTGAATGACACAGTTGTGGAAGCTGAACTTCGAACATTGCATACTCTCCTGCACTTGCCGTTGGAGACAGCTGTGGGAAGGTTTCGAGAGTCCAAAAACCGATTGCTTATTCTTGTATGCCTTCTTTTCTTTGACAAATGAATTTTGCATGGTCCTTCAATTGGTACTAGTGTATCCCAAACATGGAAGAGTGGTGCGTAGCCTTGTCTGAAATTGTAAGATCCATTGGAACAGATTAGGATGTAGAGAAAACTCAAAAAACATTTGTTTGTACATATATCACTTTGTCAAAAAGCATGTGATGTTTTGCAGAAGGTTCACAGACATGGATCCATTTTGATATGTGGAAGTAGTTAGCATCAAGCTGTGTTGTCAAGTCATTTTCTCTTGTGAGAAAGTTTGAGAAAACAGATACAGCCTGTTTGTGAAACTGTGGGTTCAAAAATGGGATGACATGGCAGGACCATGAATGCATGCAGGGTTTCAATGCTACTATAACCGCACAAGTGGAAGGTCCAAGAAGACGGGGCCCAGATCAGATTATGGAGATGAATCTGCAGTTGCATCCAGGCATGAGAGATTCACTTGCAACTCTGTGTGCAGACCCAAACACCATCCTTGTAATTCTGAGTGGCAGTGAGCGGACTGTCCTGGATGAGGTCCGTTCCCTTTATCTTTTGATCTGCAAAAAGCCCATCAGAATCATATTTACTTGCACTAGTTGGGAAAAAGAGTACTTCGGCAAATTGAGTTTGAGTTACAGTTTCATCACCTGCAGCTGTGAGAGTCTTATCAATTCCTAAGTTAATTTGTCATCATTTTTGTATCCTCCTGAAATGTCTCTTTTTGTCACAGGCCTTTGGAGACTACAGCATGTGGCTTGCAGCAGAGAATGGTATGTTCTTGCGACATACACATGGTGAATGGATGACCACAATGCCTGAACCTCTGAACATGGATTGGGTTGAGAGTGTACAGGTAATGCTGCTTTTTTGAATTTTGCTTCCCAATTGTTTTGCACTGTTGAAACTCTGAGCTTGCTGGGTCTAGAAAACTGGACTTTTCTTGATGGGAGCCTTATTATTGCTTCTGTATCGATTTTTTTTTGCATCTTGATTGTCCCCCGGGCTGTGAGATGCTGTGAGGGTTGGCACCAAAAACATTTTCTGTAATTTTTGCAGAGAAAGCAAGCTGCTTTTTAGGTGATAAATTGCAGAAAAAAACTTGTCCTGGATAGCAAGGTTTTGTGTGACAATTATCTTGATCCATCTGATCGAACCTTTTTGTCATCTTGTTTGGGTTGCTGAAGCTTGTGTTTGACTACTTCTGTGAGCGAACACCTCGATCATTTGTCGAGACCCGAGAGACGTCACTAGTGTGGAACTACAAGTATGCAGGTAAGATATCAGTTTTAGATCTCCCACTGTTGGGAGCTGATGAACTTGGTGGGTAGTCATGGCAGCTCATCACTGCCGTTTGTGATGAAGGTGACGTCTGTCACTTTGTGAGTGACTCTCATGAGGTTATGACTGCACTCATTGTTGTGTTAGCTTTAATTGTTGTTGTGGAGATTTCTCTGCAACTCCATCAAGCTTTAAATCTCTAGGCTTCCTCTGCCCTAAAGCCAAAAAAACAAGTAGATTTGCATGCTGGGAAAAAATACAGATGCTCGCTTCATCCAGAGGGGAAAATAAATCTTTTGCTTATGGGGGTGGGAGTCAGGAATTGCCAAGTCTTTTTTCAGCAACCTCAACAGCTGCATTTCACAAGTACCTAGCATTTCAGACACAGAAGGAACCAGTGGTGATGTGCATGTGTAGAGGATGATGGGAAGTGTGCTGTGTTATGTGTTCAATGTGAAGTCTTACTAAGACTTGTGGCATAAATATTTTTGTGAGCAGATGGTGAGTTTGGGAGGGTGCAAGCTCGCAATATGTTGCAGCATTTGTGGACAGGTCCCATCTCCAATGCAGCTGTTGATGTTGTTCAAGGCAGCAAGTCAGTTGAGGTCCGTCCTGTGGGTGTGTCAAAGGTATGTTATTTTTCTGTAAGGTATTATTACCTGATGAATTTTCTTCTATTGTACTTGCTTAAAGTCAAGAAAGATCTGAAATTGGTTTGCATCTTCTTGGATCTTAGTGAAGAACCAATGGAACACCATCCATTGGAAGCCTGTGGGATGAAACCCAGTGTAGTTGACTGTAGGGTTTCACCTTGGTAACTGATCCAGTAAAGGATAAAGTCTTGTAGGTAGCTAAATAGGTAGGATAATAGGTGGCAACAAGGCACAGAGATGCATATCGATGGTTAATACATAGGTAAGGACTCCTGGGTTGTTAGTAGGCAGGTAGTAAAAACAGAAATTGATCCAACCACTGTGGTTAGCTAGGGCTCTGGAATCCAGTGGAAAGGTGTTTTCAGTCCCCCTACCCATCCATCCCCCATGGTGCACTGTTGGTTCTGGCCCATCTTGTGTTGGTGAAAATGGTTAGTGTAGTAGTATTGCCCCAGAGCTTGCAGAGTGGTGGGTCTTCAACCATCTGTGTGGTTGTGAGCTCAGTGAGTTTACAATTTTGCCTGCCAGTCTTTTCTCACCTTGTGATCATTCACTGAAAAGAAACAAAATCTGTCCTGTGTTTGCTTGCTGCAGGGTGCTGCCATTGACCGCATTATAACTGAGATTATACGAAGCAAGGATATGCGGCTTCAAATTGATTATGTCATGTGCATGGGCCATTTCCTTAGCAAGGTTTGTGTTTGTCTGCTGTTATTTCAGATGTGAAAATCAATTTCTTTTCTGAGTATAGGTGATTCATGACCGAAGTGCATCAATCATCCTCTTGGTTGTCAACCTGTCCTCATGTGTAAAGCACTGGGTGGATTTTTGTAGTGTAGTTGAAGGGTGCCTACTGCATGGAATTTTTCCTCTGCAAAGGGTGGGCATTTCAAAAAACTTAATTTCTGCTTCTGCAGGTGTTTCATTTTTTTGAAACACCTTCATTTTTTCACCTTGATGCCTGGCAGGTATCTGCTGGGTATCACATGGGAAAAAAAATCTGCCTTTTGCTTTACCCTACACAAACAAACCACCATAATTTCCACACCAAGAGATTTTGTTTGATTGATATTTGGATCTGCTATTGAGAGTGGCACACCTGATGATTTGTTGTGCAGGATGAAGATGTGTACACATACTTTGATCCCAAGCTTCCATTTGAAAGGGATCGTCATTCCAGCACCCATCTGACCACAAATGGAAAGCTGGACAAACCTGCAGGCGATCGTCGTTTGGCTGCAAAATCATGTGATCGATATCTAGCCAAAAGTAATAAGATGGCAGTTGTGCGCACTAAATCTGGTTCTCTACTGTCACCAGAAAGCAATGGCTCACCCTACACTAGGTCTAATACCTTCAAGGACCGCAAGAATATTGATCGGGAGACAATGGAGCTTGACTCTTCAGTTGTGATGAACATATCAGCAGACACTTATTTCTCATGTGCTGTTGGCCGCAAGTCTTCTGCTGCCAGGTATTCTCTGAGTTCCACAGAGGAGGTGGTTGATTTCTTCCAGGCACTTGCTAACACTTATTCTATACCAGTTTCAGAGGCGAATTCGGATCCTCCCTTGCACAGTAGCAGTGCAAGCATGGGTCTCCATGTGCTTCAAGCTGCTGGTGACCAGTTGTGTCCCTTGCAATGTGGGACCTAGGCTTTTAGTCATAAAATAACAAAAAAAACTAGGGGCAATGGGCCTGACCATTTTTTGACATGGGTTTCAATCGTGTAAGAAGGTGAATAGTGTAATTTGTAACGGGTCCTTCTTATCCTTGTCCAGACCTGTCCTTTTGACATATTCCCCAATGTGTAAAAGATTCACTCTATAGGTAATAATTTGTCTCATTAAGTATGCTATACCATTATACGCATGTACATCTCTGCCAGAAACAGGAATTTTTTATTGGTGCTTTCATTCTTTCTCCATGTTTGTTAGTGATCTGCAAACTGTGATTCCTGAATGATGAACCAGTTTGCATAATCTGGATTCATGATCAGTGGTGAGAGAGGGATAGAGTTGTACCTGCAGGTAGGAAGCCTGCTTGCAGAACATGTTAGCCATGATGTTTGGTGATGCAGCTGCCGCTTGGAAAATCATACTAGTGAGCAGTCTCCTGGAACAGCAACTTTGTCAAGTTACAAAACTGATCAGTTTTGCCTACTGTGTGTTGGCATTTGCTTGTGGTTCTGGTCACTCCCCATAGTCAACTGCGGGTCCTGCTGCTGTGTCCCAATTCTATTTTGATTGTCATGGCAACAAAACTATCCAAAAGATACAGAGCTCCATAGTCTTCCTGCACATCAGCCACAACTGATGATGAGCTGTGGAACCATTTGAGCTCGTCACAATTGCAGTCGTGAAGTAGCTCACTCATGGCTGCTGCAAATGTTTTCCCATTTGGTCACATGAGTTCTTGATTTAGCAAATGTGCAATATCAATCTTACTCATGAATAGAAGCACCTAAGAAAGTAAAACAAAGCAGATGCAAGCAGAGGTGCGAATGATACAAAAGACTTTTCTTTTTGGAAAAAATGGTCACAAGTCATCACATTACGAGGGAAAAAATTCTGAAGTCGCCATATTTAGATGACAGTATGACAGCTTCCAAGTTCCAACATGTCGCCAAAATATAGGAGGAATCTTTAAAATTTTCTGTTTTCCTCTCCCTTTTATCTGTAGCCAAATTTGGCTAAGTCCTCTTGAACACAGGATCGCCAACCCACCTACCTGACAAATTTTCTAATTAATTTTTTAAAATTATTTTAAAAATTAAAATATAAATTATTTAAATTAATAATAATAAAAATAATTAAAAAAAAACTGGAGTCTGAATCCTACGGCAATAATGTCAGGCGGTAGTGGATAGACCATTTTTTTACTGGCGAAATTTCGACAAAAAGCGAAATTTAAAAATCATAAAATCTGTTTTTTAAGGTTTTCAATCGCCAGAAGTGGGAGAATCTTTCTTACAAAAATAGCCAGATCCCTATATTTGGTTCCAGTGTGTAGCCAAATAAATAGAAGGATGATTAAAAATTTAGACTTAAGATTTGGTTTGTAGCCAGATTTGGCTAAATCTTCCTAATTACCATCGTCTCTTGGTCTACAAGGATGGTCGCCGTTGACTGACGTGGCTCCAAATGAAAAAAAACAATTCCTCCACGTGAAGATAACGACAAACCACGCTTCCGGCTTCCACGTGGGTGCTCCGCCTTTGTCAACGTCGAATCTTTGACGTTGACGATGAAGTCTTCAGGTGCTTGCCGTGTTGATTGCAAGTGTTGCAAAACCGAACAAGGTCCAGAATCCGAACAATTTGCAAGTTTTGGCTAGTGTTTAGTTTTATTTATTTTTGGTTTATAGCCAATTTGGCTATCATCCACAGGAGTATGTAGAAAAAAGTGGTGATCGTTCCTAGGAAGATTTAGCTAAATCTGGAAATATGAAATACAAATCTTTAATCCTACTGCTACAATTTTTTGGCTACGCACTGAAAACCAAGTATAGAAATCTGGCGATTTTAAACTACTGGTGATGGAAAACCTCCACAATTGCTTTATTTTTTAATTTCGCTTTTGGCGAAATTTAGCCAGTTATAAAAGGCTGGTTCCCAGCGGTTTTTTTTAAGAAATTTTTATAACCAAACTATTGGCTATCATCCCCAGGAATATGTCCAAAAAGTGGTGATAATAATCCTAGGAAGATTTAGCCAATCTTGGCTATAAACAAAACATGAAATAAAAATCTTTCATCATCCTCTAATAATTTGGCTACACACTGAAATCCAAGAATAGAAAATTCTGGTGATTTTAAGCTTTTTTGTTTAGCACCCTAACTTCTGGCGATTGAAAACTTTCAATTGTTAACTTGGATTTCTGGCGAAATTACTTTGCTCAAAAGCCTCAGTGAGGAGGGTGCCTCAACGAGAGGAAGAAGAAGCTGACCCTGGCCAGCGGTGGTTGTTGGAATTCGGAGCTGATGCAAAAGACCCGGACAAAGTAGAGGAAAAGGTCAAGAGCATCATCTAATGCATCCCTCTTTCTACGTTGCTGACTGCGAAAATTTGCACCCTCCTTGGGACAACACTACACACCACCACCATTGCTAACTCGGCTTTCGGGTCAGACCTAAAAAACTAGGACGAAAGCTCATTTGACTACCCCTTTGTTTTGCTACAATTTTGTTCTTGTGTGCATTCATTTATTGCCAGCAACAAATACTTCTTCATTAACCATCTCTCTCTCTCTCTCTCTCTCTCTCTCTCTCTCTCTCTCAGCTTCATGACTTGAGATTGGGTATATAATTTTTGTGGGTTAGGTCTGCAGGCAGCATTTTTCCACCCCTGAGTTCATAATCTCCGCCAACTTCCATTGTTTCTTTGAACATTGTTCTTCTCTCTGAGATTTAAATCTGTCTGTTACAACAGATCTGATCGCATTTGAGTGCACGAGGTCGACTCTTTCCACTACTACTGGATTATGTATGTGTGCTACTACCAGCTTTTTAATCTCAAGACCCCCCATAGGTGTCGCTTGCTTGATTGCAGCTGCTCCCGAATTTTGAGTCTGATTTGTTGGCTCTGTCTTGTCCATCTCCGTCCAGATTTAGGCAGCTGAGAATGGAATGACTTCGCAAGGGCTTCATGTCGAGAGAAACGGGATAACTAACTGTTGCAAGTACTCATGACTTTTGTTCGTGATGTTTAATCTTTGTACCTCGGGAGTTTACTAAACTGAGGTGGTGGTTGCCTGTTCGTTGATGAGACTTCCCGTAGAAGAAGAAGAATTGAGCCCACCGCGAGATCGGGACTGTGCAATTCCTCGATGCGTTAGAAATCGATCGAGCTTACAGTACGACATATGATCTTATTATAGAACAAGCTTAAAGATTACCACTAGATAGTATATTAGGGTTTAGGACTCCAGACTTTAGACTCTAGACTTTCGTGTTGCAAAAGCATTTACAGTCTGTGATCAGAGAGGGGGAATTCAGACCATCCTCGGGTCTCACCATCATCGTCGTCATCAGCATCACCGTGACCGTGGCACCGCCTCGCTCCATGCGAACTTCCATGCAGCTGCTTTCACCGGTGTGGGAGGATTACACGCCCCCACCATTTTGTGGTAACAGGTTCGATGATGATGATCCAATCATCAGCAGCTTCGCACCTACAACAACAAAATCAACAACAGAAGAAGAAGACGAAGAAAAGACCACCTGTAACAGCAATGATACTACTACGGCCGAGCAGTCTAACAAGATCGACGCTAAAATTGTTGCAGCTGTTATAGCATTGTTTGTGATCATCCGTGAGAAGCTCCTCCAATGGTCGAAGCCAAAAGTTAGACCCATTTCAAGGGATGTGCGCACAAGAAAGCCCGTGAGAATTGTAAGCCTACAGAGGACACCCAAGAAAGCAGCTGCAGCAGCAGGCCGCAACAACAACAACAACAGGCGATCACGAAAACCAGCAGCTCATTGTCACAGGTGGACGGTGCGCTCTATGAACCCACTCAGAGTCCTCGCCAAAATCCCAGAAGCTTACGTGAACATGATGAATGGCGTGGGGAGATCCCCGGCATTCAGCAGCCCCGGCATGACCACTTTCCATGTAGTGTCCCAAAACCATTTCCCGCCGGGCAGGACTAGGGATCACGATTTCGATGACTTCAGTTCCCGCGAGTACTACTATACTAGCGATGAGTCCATAGCGGAGATCCTGTACCTGGACAGCCGGAGAAGCACCAGCAACAGCAAGCCCGTCGATCATTCAGACCACGCTGCTGCCATGCACCAATACTACTACCACTACCGCAGCAGCAGCATTTCACCAGGACCAGACTCCTCCGCATCATCACTAGACTCGAATGCTGCAAGAGGCATGAATATCCATAACTTCCGTAGAAGCAACTCAACTACCAAATTCAGGGATCGGTGTGACCTACAATTCCTCAACTCTTAAGAAGTTTCAAAATCATCAAGAATTGCAAATGATCAACGCACATTCCAATCTTCTCAGGGCTTGTAGGACTGATATTACCCTAAACCCATCATCTGCTGCTACACCAGGAACAATTCACAGTCAAGATCAGACTAGTCCTCCACATCAGATTGCAGCTTGTACATACATAAGAACATCATCAAAGCTGGCTCCTCATGGAGTCGGTGCTTTGTCATTTCTGCATTCTAGATCCAGGAACTCTTGTATGCTCAAGTTAGAAGCATCTCTAAGTTCCAACACCCCTGGAGGCCTCTCAGATTTCTTCTACAAGTTCTCAATCATTTATAGTCTTGATCAATCCTAATTTGTGCTGAAATCCTGAACTGAGGATATTAGAGAGATACTTTAGAGCATTAAGACTGCTGGCTCAACTTTGCTCAAGTCATGATTGTAAGGTTTCAACAGGACTTGTTGCAAATTCTTCCCAACTGTCAGGGATCTCTCTCTAGTGTTTGCAAATCTGTAGCACACCCAAGTGCAGAAAAGTCTTATTGCAGGACTGTTTTGGTTTGTTTTCTAAACCAAGATAAGAGAAACCAACTGTAAACCCAATTGTTGCAAGCCATTATTCAGCTTCATGACATTGGAACTCTCAGGGGTGAAATGAAGACTAATCAAGACTTGGAGGTTTGGGCTTTTTCTATCAAGCTTCTTACCTTTCTCAACCAAAACAGGAAGACTTGTAAGCAACTTGTCTAAGAGATAAGTCGCCAGGTCTCTCTGCTCAAATGAAGAGTAGAAGTACTTAGTACTAGTGAAACATCTACTAGGTCTGGGCAAAAATGAGCTGTGCAAATTGGAAAAGCAGCCCAGAGTTGTGTGATGCTTGTTTTTTTCACAAGGAAACACTTGCTTGGAGTCAAGTTTTGGATTTTACTGTAGCAGCTAAGGTGGATCATCTTTGCAATCTCCCTGGTCTTCTTCTGTGGTTGTTGAAGTTCAAAGAGCTGTCATCATGTTGACATATAGGTGGGTTCAAATGCACTGGAACTGCTGGGTGGAATCCATATGGCCAAAATCAAGTTTGTATGTGCAAATCTGCAATAAGATCAAGCATACTTTGGAAATGGGCTTAGAAACAATAAAAGAATGCTCTATAAGGCCTCTTCCATTTTTGACTAAAAGCTACATGTGTGTGTACTCACATTGTATCAAATTCTGAACTGCAAGCACTGAGAAAGGCTGAATGTCTACAACCAAGCTGATAATTATCAAGCTACATAGTTCCAAGAAAAGCTGGATGTCTGCAGCCAAGCTGATGTAGAATAGTTACCAAGCTACTACAAAGCTGGAATGAAAGCTACCCTTATGACTATGAACAAGATGGCAACAAGTATGAAATCACAAACAAGCCCAATCAATCTACATCATTTGACAATGGCAATATGAATGTTCTTCATCAAATGAAGAACAACTCAGATGTCAAACATTGATCATGAGGTGCAAACATGATAATAGGAGCCAACCTTGTCACTTTAGATTACTTTTTTTGATTGTTTGAAAAGTAGTGGGAGTGCATTCCATGATGATGTGACAAAATGCAATCAGTTACAAAAGGTGATGGATTTTAAATGCATGATTTATAACGATAAAAAATACTCGTGACAAAAAATGCCAAATTATAGTATTTTGTATTTAAGGTGTGAATAATCATTACATATGATTTATGTCATTTTGAAAGCATTCCAAGCCTTTATATGCTCATTAAATTCAATCCAAATTGTTCCACGTACATTTCTCATAACATATTTGAAGTATTGTCATGTAAACACATTGAAAAATTGCAAATTTGTTTTACAATTTTTTGATACTAAAACATGAAAAATCAAGCACTTGTTATGACTCTTATAAATGGAATTACACCCCATGATCTACACTCACATGGCAAGAAATTGAAATTATCAAGGGAATTGACACTATCAATAGTCTTGCAACAATATTCCAACATCAAGTCAACAAACATTTAAAGAAATCTAATGGTGACAATTTTTTTCCTATTTAACATGTCTTGTAAAAAGATTTCAGACACAATTGTACTTTGGTTTGACATAAGCTTCATGTGTGTTCAATTATTTGTATATGTAGTAGAGGGCCAATTTACATTGATTAAAAGGATGTCGTACAACCAAACACAAGTTCACATAGAACATTACAAATTTTCTCAACAATCAAAAGAAAAATCAATCAAAAAATATCTAATCAAAGGCATGATAAGCCATAACATATGAAAAATACTATTCAAGCATATTTGTGAATCCTTGGTGTGACTTTTTGGAGAGATAATCTTGCAATTGCAAAAGACAACACTTGCTATGAATTGATTTGAAATCAAAACTTGTAATGAAAACAAAGCATCACAATATCACATGGAAAACACAAATCACTCCAAAAACCAAAACAATGTGCAAGATCTATAAACAAAGTTGTTGTGCAAGCATAACCCCTTGTAGCTTGAATCAAAATAAAAGGATAGAAAATTTTGGGTGTTTTACACAAAAATGAACAACAAAAAAATGAGCAAAGATGTGTTAGCTAAACCAAAATGCAACCATTAAACCTACATCACCTTAACAACATGTGATGCAAACCAAAAACAAAGTCACAAAATTAAGAGATAGAAAGAAAAATAATTAAGACAAAAGACTTAATAACAAACAACACAAAGAACACACCTTTAAAGAATTGCAATTGCACTTTGCACCAATTTGTGTGAAAAAGGATTATGAATTCCAAAAAATGTTCAAGAGCTAATGCTAGTACTATATTACATGTTGTGATAAGGAAACACGATGCACACAAGCAAAAAATACATCATGAACAAATGACAACATGTATAAACAACCTCAAGCAACATGAAAAAAATACATCATTTGAACAAACTTTATCAATTCTTTGTTTTTTTAGACATCATCATAAAGCTTCAAGACTTGCTACTACCAATGCAAGAAGCAAGAAGCTTATTTGATCATCTTCTTGTTGCACTTTAAGAGGTAATTTTTTGATTGTTAATTTTTTTGAACCTTTTTATTTGTTGTAATGTACTCATGGAACAATTGCATCACCTATTTGAACTTGTATTATGAGGAATGGCACTTTGAACATTATCAACACCATGTTGGCTTTGCTTATCAATGTCCACTTTGCACCAAAAACAAAAAGATGCATGCATGATATGGATTGTGGAGATGAAACTTGTTGTTCAAAATTCCTAATTTTGTCACTTTATTATCTCTTTGTGATGAAAAGTTTGTAACAAAGATTGTACATCTTGCATCTTGGTTTGCTATTATCTACAAAAATCTTATCATGTGTCTTGTAAATAATGTAGTAACATATTGGTGTTATTGTAATATTATAGTTTGCACAACTATATTTGTACTTTGTGTCAAAAGTGAGAAAGTTTGCACAATTATCATAATACCTATTCTTGCAAAAGTGAAAACTATGAACAAACATATTGAAATAGAAGTGAGGTTTTCTATTAAAACAAATGAATAATGCAATTCATTATGAACTATGTAATGGACCAAATGGGATGTTGTTAAAGAGCTCAAGCCACAATTTTCTACTAGTTCAATGTTGTTATTGTTGCTCTATAAATTTTCATCTTGACAAAGTCAATTTACATTACCTATGTTCAAACTCCTTTAGTATGCACCATTTAGAATTATCAACAAATTGTAAAATCAATTTGAAATACTTATTTGGTTTACATTGTTTTGTACATAAGAAATCATTGCATTGTGTAATGAATATAAACTTCATAAGGTAAAAGTGGCTCAAAACATGTAACAAGGAGCCAAACAGATTACTTTGGAAAAGGATTGGAAGTCTTTTTTCCCAAAAGTAACTTTTACATGCAATTGCAAATGAGTTTTTGAATGACATGTTTTGTAACTTGTTTTTTAAAATATTAAAAATTTCCCTAGTGCATCAAATGTTTTTTTGTTAGTCATTATTGAATAAATATGAATTTTTAAGAGTGCAGATTCCTTATAGGTTCAATGTTTCATCTTGAAAAATAATAAAAAATTTAAGTCATCGTCAAAAATTAAATTTTCACATTCTTTAGTTTTTATTATACTTTAAGTTATAATTTTTCTTAATACATCTTGTACATTATAACCCATTTATATGTGATAAAAAACTTTTGAAGTTTTGAAAATTTGAAGCAATTTTGAAACATTCTTTGAATTTTTAAAGTTTTAAAATTCCACGTTTTTAAAATTATGAGTGATTTTTAAGTGTGGCTAATATTTTCTTATCATCTATATTTTTTTTAATGATTTTTTAAAATTATATGAGTCATGTTGATAGTCCTTTGCAAAATTGACTCCTTTTAACACAATAGGTGTAGATTTTCAAATGTTCTAAACCAAAATTTAAAATTGGATTAAATGAATTTTTTCTTTAAGTTCTTTAACATTCATATGAAGGAAAAATGATTAATTTGCCATGATTACTATGGTTTCAAATGGTAATAAAAAAATAAATATTTGATTTTGATTGATTATGTTCAATTGGAAACATTCACAGTAGGCCCACTCAGAGTCCAAGTTGTAGACCTTATAATTCACACCTTCATGTTTCAAAGAAGCGAAAATTGCATATCCACCATTGTCCTATGGAAAAGTCACACAATTGTTTAGGATGTCCCTTACATGAAGAATGTCATTAACAACAAATCGTTTTTGTATCCTGTTTAGGACAAACCCCCAATTCGTTCTCAAATTCTAATACCAATAATGCAACAAAACATCTCCCAATAATTGGTGATTGCACCACTCCACCCATCTTCCAAAAAGTCATGATTTTGTAACTCTCAATTTCACTTTCAGTTTGCATGGTAGCTTTCAATGGTAGCATAAGTATATTGGCTGGTGTATGGGAGATTCTAATTCCCCATCACCTACATTTCGCATTTTGGCATCCACTTTGAAATAACATATGACGAAAATGCTTGAGCATTTGGAATTGTTTCCATAAGCTTTAGCAACTCCTCCTTTGCAAACTCTAGAGGAGTTTTTCCATCATGCATGATACACCCCATATTCTTTAAAACCTTTGCCCAAACTAACACATCCTTGATTTTAAGGTACGCTTGTTTTTGGTAAACTTTTCTTACATGCCAAAGGCACAAAAATATCTTTGTGTTTGGCCATACTTTCCTATAATCAAATAAGACACTAAAAACATGATAGAATAATTTTTGAAACATAGTCAATCATTTCATAATAGACTGCATTTAGTTCACAAAAGTCACATGTGCACACACCACCTTAAGTCCACCCAAGTTTTGGCTTGAAATGCACAATATAATCCATTAAAACATAAAGCATTGAAACCCATTCAAAACATAAACCATTGAAATGTAGCTCAGCCACTGAAACCCACTCGAAACATAAACCACTGAAATGTAGTTCTACCACTAAAACCCACTCGAAACATAAACCATTGAAATGTACTTCGGCCACTAAAACCCACTTTAAACACAAACCATTAAAATGTACTTTGGCCACTCAAACCCACTCAAAACATAAACCATTGAGATGTACTTTGGACATTGAAACCCACTTGAAACATAAACCACTGAAATGTAGTTCGGCCATTGAAATCCATTCAAAACATAAACCACTAAAATGTAGTTCGACAATTGAAACCCACTCGAAACACAAACCATTGAAATGTAGTTCGGCCATTGAAACCCACTTGAAACATAAATCATTGAAATGTAGTTCGGCCACGGAAACCCATTCGAAACATAAACAATTGAAATGTAGTTTTGTCACTGAAACCCACTTGAAACATAAACTATTGAAATGTAGTTCGGTCATTGAAACCCACTCTAAACATAAACCACTTAACGAATTTAGAGTTAGGGACAATAAAATGCAATAATCTCTAAAACATGAAGCATATCCACATTCATGTCATTTTGAAACATAATAATCTCTCCCTCTTAAACATAAATTTAAATCAAATATTGTGCACCCAAGCTATATGGAATGATAATCGAATTAAAATGTTACCTTAAATTATTGATTTTTGCATAAGCGTCATCGATGATGAAGGCATTTGGTTTCCAATCTAGTTTTGATTTTTGCATCATTTGATTGATAACATCCATCCATTTGGACAAATTGTTTTGCTTATTTTGAAATGTGATTATGTACGCATTGGATAGTCGTTCCTCCATTCATTAAACACCATCAATGTGTACAATGAAAATTGTTATGAACATAAATAGTTTTCAACATGTGTCAACATATAATGATCATGTTTCATTATGTTTCAAGGGTTTCCTACGCTTTGCAACGTAAGATATAAGGAGAAAATTAACCTTGTTTTCATTTGTTCCAAAGGTAGCATTGATTACAATCGCACTTTGATGACCATATTGTTGCATCATCATTGCCTACTAAGGAGTTTGGATTCTAATTATGAATGGGATATTACTCCTTGATAGTTCTCCACCAACTTTAGACCCAATCTCCCGATAATAAAACAAAACGTTGGGGTTCTCTTGAGCCCACATGCGAACATTCTCAGCATCGTTCTCATGTTTATTATGTGTTTCCTTTGCTAACTTTCTGGTTATGTTTTGAATGTCTTGTTCACATAAAAAGGTGTCCGTTGTTAGGTTCCCATCGGTCTTTACAAATTCCTACACATTTCTACGATGTTTTGCCATCACTTGTGAAACATAAAACCCCAATCAAAAATTGTCAAGTATGAAGTCCTTTAAGGTTACAGAAACATTTGCGATGAATGTAGTTTTGTACCCCTAGAGGATGTTCCCATGGCAAATACCTCTTGTAACATTGATCTGCTTATCTTTTAGGACCTTCCATTACTTTTGATAGTAACATGAATTTTTTCTTTTTCTTTTCGGGTTGCTTTACCTTTCTTATTAAGAGGCTTCTTTATGAAAACCATGTCCTTTATTAGTGGTCATATAATATTTGTCTTGTCATTTGGGCCAAAACTACAATTATACTTGCAAATCAACAATTCACCCCCTATCAAGTGAGTTGTAAATGTTGCCATAAATATTCAACAAATGTATATGGGGACATGCGCTCGATAGATTAGGGTTTTTCTAGGTTTTGGGAAAGCTAATTTTCAGCTGTCACTAGCATTAAATATAATGCACTTTGGCCTTATCGACACCTTGACGTCTAGACACAAAAACATTTGTAACATGACCATGTGTTAGGTATCAATAAACAAAAACCTTCAGAAGTAGGACATTGAAACATATTAAGTTTTTTAGAACATATGAAATTCAAAGTAACATAGGAAATTCACTAAAACATATTAAATTCATATAAACATAAGAAAGTTGTCGAAACATAGGAAAATTCTAACAAATTCATAAAAGTCCCGAAGTTGAAATTGAAACCAAAACCTGAACTTCAAGATTTCCTAAAAACTAAAACAACTTTATAGTATTATTCATGTTTATACACAAAAATATGAGTAACCTAAGCATGTGCTGGGTATCAAGAAACAAAAACCTTCGAAAGCAACACATTAAAACATATTAAATCTTCTAGAACATAACTAACATGGGACATTCACCAAAACATAAATTTCAAAAACATAAGAATTCAAAAAAACATAAAAGAATTTGTCAAAACATAGCAAAATCATAGAGACAAACAAAAGGTTGAAACATAATAAATTCATAAGCATTCTTGAAACCAAAATAAAAAAGAAAACCTAAATTCCAAGATTTCCTAATCATCTTTCCAATATTATGGAACAATGCAAAATATAATATGTGCCCTTAAGAAATAACATATGTTCCGCATTCAAACTATCTAAAATAAATGAGAAGTTGAACTAACCAATACGAAAGAAAAATAAAATGTGGTCCCCAAAACTTAAGCCACTCATGTATAGTCCTTGAAACATATGACAAAAATATAATTTCAAAATATCTATGGAAGCCTAGGTGAAATATGTCACCAACACTGTTTATTCATGTATTAAATACAACATTTCATAATCCATTGTTTATCATCAAAGATAAACATTCAATAGATTCAAGGTGATTAAAGCGTTTCGTGGTATAATGGCCATCAAAGAATGTTAGTTACACATTGAAACGAATCCCTCTAAATCAAGACAATGCTAAAAACATGAAAAACAAGTTTCAATAACTTGAAATAAACAAGAAATAGGAGATACAACAACATTTTATTCTATAGTACGGGTTTTGAAACCAAATAATGATATTTCACGCTTTCTAGAATCTATTTTACATGAAATCGTCGTCCTTTGGCCAAAGATGAATCTCCCTTTTTGTATCACCCCCAAAGAATAACACATAGTTGCAAAGTTCATCCTTAGTAGACACTTCAACCTTGTAGATAGGTGTACATCAATTTGTATTCAAGTCAATATTTATTTACTTTCATGTTTTGGTATGTATCCAAAATATCCATGTATCCAAAATAAAGGATTTATGTTTTTGTTTATTTTTGTCTCTACATTTCCATGTTCAAGTATGGAAACAATGATACCTTGCGATCTTGAAAAACTCAACTTGAAAAAACAAAAAAATCTTATCAGGAGATGTATTCAAAAAGGAAAAAAAATTGGAATAAAACACAGTTGAATTAAAAACTTGTTGTTTGGCTTTCACTAAACGAATAAGCCATTAGTCATTTTTAGGTGTAGCCTCCAACATAATATAAATTTTTTTTTTTGAAGGTGGCAATGGAATTTCACTGTTAAAATTTGAAGAACTTTCTATGATTGGAGTCCCTTTCTTGATAACTTATTTCCTTACAACTTTAGCATCAGCCTTTGTTTTCTTAGGTTTTGCTTCAATTTTTTTTACTTTTGTGTTCAAAATTTCTTTGTTGCGGCATTTATATCCTTTGAAATGTTCCTGTGAGCCTGATCAAGTGTTTCAAAACTCAAGGTTCCTTCATTGGGTCCTTGTTGAAGAATGTGAAACACAACTTGGATTATCATCATTGCATTCATTATCAGATTAATGGTCATATTCTCATCAATAGATGTGTTTGACCATGGTATACTCCCATGTATGATCTTTTTTAGTGGCAAGATGCTAACTTGATGGGGCTTTGATGGCACTAATGGCATGTGATCTTGTTTGATTCCCATGTTCATTTCTAAAACATAATCACCATGTTGCTTTGTTAAAACATAACTGAGATCATGTATTTTTGAAACTTGTTAAACTTGTGGAGAAAAGGAATTGATTGTTTGACTTGCTTTTACATCCACTTCTTGGGCTACGGCAAAATCTATATTTACATCCAAAACATGGAAATCATTTGATGCAGTTACGATTATGACCTCAACCCAACCTTCGGCATCCTGAGGATAATTCTTCGAATGATTTGTTCATCTCTGCCCGAAACATGAGTTGAAGTTGTGTTCAAGTCCAATTCAAAACCAATAGGAACTAACACACCATACTATTTGAGTTTGTCCTTGCTAGTGTTGGGATTTTGAGGAGTTTTGATGGTTTCATTTACTAGGTTTTTCCAAACATGGATGGTAGTTGTTTCTTGGAGAACCGAAACATGAACTTGGATATCCAAAGCTTGAATATCCAAAACTTGGACATTCGAAACTTGAACCTTTGAAAATTTGATATTTGAAATGTGAACCTCTGAAACTTAGACCTTCAAAGTTTTGATGTCCAAAACTTGAGGTTTCGAATCTTGAACTTTTGAAATTTGAGCTTCCGAAGTTTGAACTTTTGAGATTTGAGGTTCCAAGGATTGAACTTTCGAAACTTTCGAAAGTTGCAATCTCACTTATAAAACACTATTATTGATCCTTAAAACTTGAGGTATGACTTTAAAAACATGAGGATTTGTAGGTGAGACTTGCTTTGAGGTATCCACATCTGCCATATTCGCATCTATTTTCACATCTTCTGGGCAATGTTCAATTTTAGATGTTTCTGTGTTATGAGCTTCCTAGTTTTTAAAACTACTCCTTATTCGAACTCTTTGATTCATTTTTTCATGGACCTAGATGCTCCGACCAGTGGCCATGAAGTTGGATGGTGCTTCCAAGGATAACATTGTTGGAGCACCTTCAATTGTGAACTAGGTTAAGAACAAGGAAACATGTCTTTGTTCTACCACCTTGTCCAAGGCAAACGTAGCTTCCTTGGGGAAACTAGTTGAATCATTTAAAACTTGTGGCACACCCCAAGTTTATGTCCTCACGACATTGAAGATATTTCCTTATGTTTAGGAGTGAAGCTTCCCCTTGTTCTTCGTCTATTTGCTGCCAAATTTTTTGGAACAATGTACAATAGCCTCCCGCCTAAATACGCACCCGTTTAAGTACGCATCCCAGTAAAGTACGCATTATTTTCTCGAAAAAATAGGGTTCAAATTTATTTAGTTCAACATGTCATGGATTGTCATTTGGCGCAAGTTTTGAAGATTCTTACGTTTGGCTTTCAAGGTGATAGCCCGAACCTTACTTTGAAATGATT
>Ga0116231_10005097_pt1 | contig 26113 bp, 20 predicted proteins | sample S1TSphgellanicum_2_FD_89695 | JGI IMG/M metagenome (GOLD analysis project Ga0116231, IMG submission 89695) | Host-associated microbial communities from peat moss isolated from Minnesota, USA - S1T2_Fd - Sphagnum magellanicum MG | ecosystem: Host-associated > Plants > Peat moss > Unclassified... | reverse complement strand
CTTCCCAATCGCCTTGGCTTCCTCCTCACGCTTCCAAACCGCCATCCTTCATAAATGCAGCACGATCCTTCATCATAATTCGGAGCCGCCATACAGACTCCATGCCCATTCAGTCAGCCGTCATAGATCCTCAACCAAGGTGCAACCCATGCAGATGTAATGTAAAGGCGGCCGTCACAGACACAAAACGGCTCAAAGAAACGTCAATTAGGCTCCCTGATCAGTGGGCGCTCAAAAGTTAGGGTAACCCCATTTTCCATTATAAGGTTTTTAATTTAACATAAATGATAACACGTGTCAATAATTCATAGGTTGAAAAATATGAAAGTATAAATAATATTAAATATTACATTAAATATTAAATAATTAAAATTTGATTGATTTCCATGTTGCCTATTTAATTAATTAACAAGCGAAATGGTTTGGTAGATTTGTATTTTAGTGGGTATTAGTGGACTAATTCATTATCCATAGTAACTAGTTCCCATTCATTAAGGGGTTGATCAATTTCATCATGGTAAAAATGTTCAAATTCATTCAAAATTTATTGAAACCTAAAGTGAACTAGAACACATTTTGGTGTAGTGTTTTCATTTCTTATCACAAAATTTTTTAAATGGCATAATTTGTTCATGTTTTACTCGATTTATGCAATTTAAAAGATTTTGGGTGTGTCTTTTATTAATTTACATTTTATCTTCAAACACCAAAAAAAAAAGTGATAGATTGAAAAATCTAAAGCTAATTAACACACTAAATGTTTAGTCATCGGCCTATTTATTTTAATGAAGAGATTAATGAGGAAAAAATAAATGTTCACATATTGAGTCTTGATTAGTGCGAAATGGGGGTATGAAGTTTGGACATAAAAACTAATCAAGTATTTGAATGGTTATATATCAATGTTGTGCAGGTATCACAAATACCTTTGGTTATCACCTGGGCATTATGATCTTATCCCCTCAAGGTATCACCACAAAAGATACTTTGATTGAAAACCAAACTACTAGTTCTTAATTATGTGAAAACTAGATGTGACAACCAATTTTTAAAAAAGAAAAAAAGATGAGAAATAAGTAAGGTTTAACCCTTTACCTAGGTTAGGGTTTTAGGGTTTAACCACCATGAAAAATTAGGGTTAGGTTGGAGGTGCTGCATTCCAATAGCTCCTTCCTGCAAACCTTAAAATTTTGAATAAAATAATTCATGTCTCTCTTTGTTCATCCTCTTGCACTTTTTGCATTTTGAATTTTGGATCTTTTGCATTTTTTCACATTGATTTACATGTTTTTATTTGCATTTATGTTTGGATTTTAAATTTTAATTAAAGTTTTTTTTTTTGTGCTTCATTGTTTTTACTTTGCTTTTACACCTTGCCTTGTGTTTTGCTTCCGCACCTTATTACTATGTCATTGCACCTTGCTAATCTACTTTGTTGCTCGCTATTAGGCCTTACTGTTCGTCGTTGCGCCTTGTTGTTTACCTTTGTGCCTTACTATTTGTTGTCACACCTTGTTGTTCGCCTTTGTGCCTTGTTGCTCACTATCACATTTGGCTACTTGCCTTCACACCTTATGCCTTTGTTGTTCACCTTCTTATTTTTTAGGTACAATCCCCCCCCCACTAGTTGTTGTTTCATTGCTTTGTTGTTCGCCTTCACACCTTGTTATTGTGCCTTCTATGTCAGTTGGTATTCCTTCCCCATTCTCTTATGTAGATGGAGGAGCTTGGAACAACAACAAGAAGCTTCATCCAAAAGGCTAAGGTAAAAAAAAAATCCAAATTTTTTGAATTTTTTTTTCTTTCCTTTGTATTTTTTAGTATTTTGTTTGTTTATTGTGTTTTTGTGTCATTTTGTTTTGAGTTGAATATATTTTGTTTTAATTTAGTTTATGTAGTTTTAATGTGTCTAACTTTTTGCTTTGTTTGTTTATGTGCATGATTAAAATTTAGACCTTTGATAGACAATTACCCTTAAACCTAAACCTTTTTTTTTCCATGATGAGATGAGAGAGAAAAGTGAGTGATTTTTTGATATTTTGTCTGCATCTTAAACCTCATTTTTTGTAAATGTCTTTTCTAAACTTTTAAACCCATTTGCTTGAAAATGTAGTTTTTTTTGCTTTATTTCATTTCTTTCTTTTGATTGGGAATTTTATTAAACTTGTAAGTAGAGTGTGTATGTTGAAGAATAATTATTTTCTACATTATTTTTGGACATTGTCTTATGAAAATTACCAATGGAACAATCTTTTGCAAATGATAATATGATAAGTGGTAACAACGAAACAACTGAAATATGTATGAATGATACAGTTTTGGAAGACAAGTACGAGGAAATTAAAACCCAAATGTCCAAACAAAAACAAGTAGTAATCCAGAAAAATGATAATGAAGAAATAATGAAAGGAAACTTGAAAAAATTGCATGTTCAAAGGAAAAGTTAGAAGTGACATGGAAGAACCTATTTATGTTTGAGTTTTCATTGTGTGAATGATAATGTAAAAGTTGATTTGGAAAACACACAAATAATTCATTGCATACTTTGTTATTGAAATATGGTAATTGGAATAAATCAAGAACTCAAACAAAGAAAGGATTGGTCTCTTATTACAAAACCAATGGAAGAACTTTTCTTTAAAAACATGTGGATACAAATCATTCTTATATTGCACAAAGGTTTGAAGAAAAAATGAACAATATGTTGAAAGGTATTAAAGAAAAACAGATGTCAAAGAAAAGAACAAATCCATCTGGAAGGTCAATCTCTAAATTTTTTCTCATCAAAGATTTAAAAAAAAAAAGGGATGTGCCATAGAAAGAATTGCTAAATGACCTTGATTCGTGAGTTCTCAAAAATAATTAACCTATTTAATTTGTGGAGAATATTTGATTCAAATGTTTGATTATACATTGTTTGTTGTGACCCTAGCCTTGGGTTTGCAACCAAGGTAAGGGCTAGCAAAGGTGCGGGCCAAGAGTGAAGCCTGGGAGTCACATTTCATGCTCCCAGGAGTGTACGAAAGTGTGAGGGAATGAACCTCACATTCTCAAGTGAGCTCTCACTTTGGGAGTTGGACTCCCGATGGACTCTCGAATCTTTAGAAGGCAATTGCAAAAGTCAAAACTCATTGGATTGAAAAGTTCCTTATATTTTTGGAAAGCTCTTGGAATGTAAATGAATAAAATGGGTTTGCATGACCCATTTGGGCACTTAAATCATAAGTTATGGCCAAAAGAAAAGGTCGGAAGTCAAATTGCCAATTTGACTCTCGACCACTAAAAGTCAGGAATCGCCCTGATTTCCTTGCGTGACGGTGAAATGTCACATACTGTTGAAAAGCTCTCGACAAGGGATATAACTTTGCTTCAATCGAAGGTCTACACGCAAAGTTATGGGTGTCCAAAGTTGCAGGAATCCCAATTTCAGGAATTTTGAAACTCCAACTTGGGAGTCCCGGGACAGATGACATTTGGGTGTTGGCCCCATGGCTAGGCATAGAGAATAATGTAAGGGGGAAGGTGGTGGTTTCCCCCAAGTTAGGGCTGTGGTGAATCTTGTGAGTTTGTGTTTGCCCATGGTTCGTTCGTGCACTAAAAGTTTTCTAACTACGCATTAACCAATTTGTTATTTAATTTGTGTAGGTCTGTGTGAGTAATTGAATTGCTTGTCATTTTTTTTAGTCCCCATCTTGTAGCTCTAGCACGCCCCTCTACTTCAAAATGCTGCAAGCCAGGGAATGTGTCTCAACTCCTTGTTTTTCCACTGTTTTCACTTTAGACTCACATTTGAATCTATCAAGGGAGCTTGGGAATGCCTCCACCTTTGACATGGTAGATTTATGAGATTACTATTGACTGTCTTTTCCTAATTGTTTTTCCATGTGTTTTTAACCAATCACATGGACATTAACTATTTAATGATGTTTTACACTTTACCATTTCCATGAGTTTAAAACTTAAGGAAGAAATTAATTTTTTCGTTTGTTTGAAAGCTTAACAAATGATGATTTAGTTGTTAATGATGAATTGTCTTTGCTAATTTCTAATATTATAAGGGAGGTAATCAATGTGTTGGATTCTTTCATTTCATTCTTAAGGGTTTATGATAAGAGAAAAACCCATAATATGATTTCTTTGATGTTAGACTTTATGTATAAGAGCCTTTATATAATATTTTTATTTGTTGGAAGGGAGTAAGGTGTTGCTTTTGTTAAGGAATATGATAGGAAATCCTTATATCCTATGTTGGTCAAATGTCACGAGCATTTGCATCCTTTGGTGATGTCAAAGTGGAATTATGTTGACCAAGATATTTTTTTATCATGATTATAATTTGAATATATTCAAACAGATTGCAAGCACGTGTGAATTAACAAAAAAACTTATCAAGAGGGGACTATTGATTTTTAGGAGGTATCAATTGGATGTTAAGGACATCAAATGTCCTCTTCAATTGTGGTAGAAATATGAAGCAATGTTTCCTACAATTGGAGTTTTAGCTTGATAGATTTTGGGGATTGTTGGATGCCAAATAAAAACAGAAAAGATATTTTCTTTGGTTGAAATTCTTACTAACCTTAAGAAATGTTGTTGGCAAATAGAAAATTTAAAGAAGTTGATTTTTTTCAACAAAAATTGGTTTAATGATCTTAGAATAAGATGTAAACCTCCATTTGATTTAATAGAATTCCTTAAAAAGGATATAGATTGAAAAGTGGACTTAAAAAAGTTTGAAGAGGAATTTGAAAGGGATGAAATTGTTGAAGCATAAAAGTTCAATAAATACATTGTTGGTTATTTTAGAATTTTTTTTTATAACATTGCTTATAAAATTTTCATTGTTAAAAACTAAAATTAAAAAAAGATTTAATCTTGATTTTAATTTTGAAAAAAATATTTAATTAAAAATAATAATACTCGGTTTGCGAAAATTGGCAAAGGATAATTGGTTGTTTTCAAAATTTCCAAGAACCAACATTGTGAGAACTGGTTAAAATTTTTTAAAAAAAATGTTAACTCGGCATAAAAATTTTAGAATTTTTTTTGGGGAGAACCAAACCCTTTTGTAAATTATTTTGTGTGAAAATCGAAACCCAAGAAGTATCATAAAATTATGATACCCACCCAACACTAGCATATATGTTAGTTAGAAATGAACTTAACAAAGACACGAGAGTTGGATCATATCCAATTAATTTAAAATTCATAGACCCACCTTCACCTCCACACTCAACACATATAAAATTTTAATAATGATAATTGTAATCGACCCACATAGAAAAGCATAGATAAGCAAATTTTGTGTAATAACCGGGTTCACTTTCATAATCATACTCAACACCTAATATCCATTTACCTCTTTTAAAACTTATGCAACAAAATTGAAAATATGTATGGCATTTGTGTTTTTAAAATATGCTAATAGACTCTTTGATATGCTCTTTTACTTTGCTTTGGTAAAGTGTAAATATTTTTGGTATTTTAATTTTTTTTTGAAGGTTCTATAAATAAAAAAACTTCAAATGTTCTATTAAAAAAACCCAAAAAAACCAAAGGTTCAATCAAAGAACCCCCAAATATTAAAAAATATACCCAAAGAACCTAAAGAACCTTAATTTAATTAGTGACCTAAGCAGCACTAATTCTAGTTAAGTAATTGTAGTTAACCAAACGCGGTGCCGCTACGCTTTGGCGGAAGACTCCGGGTTTTTAGGTCGGATTCTTCTTCCCTTGACCTCGGGATTAGACGAGGTATGAAGGTAAAACTATTGGTAACAAGCCTTTTCTCCGGTGGATAAACAACCATCCTTTCGACGCGGTAATGAAGGAAATTCAGTGGTAAAAAAGTCCTTTCTCCGTTGGATAAAAACAACCGGCGTTTCCACGAGGTAATGAAGGAAGTAAATCCATCGGTAAAAAGCACTTTCTCCGGTGGATAAAAACAACCATCGTTTCGACGAGGTATGAAGGAAATAATCCATTGGTGAAAAAATCCCTTTCTCCTGTGGATAAAAACAACCATGGTTTCTCGACGTGGTATGAAAGAAATAATCCATTGGTTAAAAGACACTTTCTCCGGTGGGTAAAAACGATCATCCTGGTGCGAGCGCTTCGCGCACGATGACGACGATTCTCGGCTGTGACGCTTGTTGCTGCAGCCGCCGGTCGCAGTTGGGCATTGCGGGTCCCGGACGTCGCGTCGATCCGTCTGTGCGCTGAAAGTTGAACGTGCGTACGATGGCCGCTGTTGCAGAGAAAAATCTGGAGATAAAAAAACGATTCCTGACCAGATCTTTGTGGTGTAGCAAAAGGACGTGGGAGTAGTAGGGGTAAGGGGGAAGAGCACTTCCGAATTTCTTTCTTTCGGTGCCGTTCGTGATCGCCTTCGCCTGTTACTCTCGCACGTGAACGGAAGAAGAAATTCAGCAGTAAGCTCTCACCTCGGTTTTGGAGGAAGAAGAAGAATTTACGCCGGTTCTCTGGTATTCTTTAGAGACTGTTTTCGTGTTTTATGTGTGTGTGTGTGTGTGTGAGAGAGAGAGAGAGAGAGAGAGAGAGAGAGAGAGAGAGCACAGCAACAGCAAAGGATTTGCTGTACGATCTTCTGGATTGTTCGTGAGGGAATCCGTGTTGGAGATCTTTTGAAATGAGAAATTGAGCTTCTAGACAGAAAAGCGAAAGCCAGGGTTTGGAACTGTCCTTCAGGCAGGTGCCAGGTTTTACGGAGATCTCAGAAAGAGAGAGAGAGAGAGAGAGAAGCACGCTGAGAGAGAGATAGAGACAGAGACAGAGATAGAGAAGTACTCAGAGAGAGAGAGTATAGCGGCAGCAGCAAGGGATTTGGTGTACGAGCTTCTGGTAGTATGTATCACGGAGCAGAGAAAGAAAGGGGCAGCAGAAATAGGATTAGTTCTGCTGCAAGAGAGAACACAGCATAGGAGGAGGATACAGAATAGGACGAGAAAAAGAAATCTAAGTATGGCAGGAAGCAAGCATGGTAGATTAGGAGGAAGTGGAGGAGGAGACGTGTCTCCTCTTGCGGCGCAGCTGCAGCAGGCATGGCTACAAACACAGATGCCAAAGACGCAGAAGCGCTCTTTGATCTCCGCCCCTAGCCAGGGGAAAACCAGCCCAGAGGTTCAGTCTCCGCACTCTCCCCCAGTCCCCTTGGAGGAGCAGTCTGCTTTCAAGTCGCTCTCTTCCATCTTTCCGGAGCTCGCCGCGCTACCTCAAGAGAAGAAGCCGATGATCTTCTCCGTCTTCCCAGAGGGTGAAGGCCCAAAGCCCAGGTCGCTGTCCCTCCCAGCGTATGACTCTTTGAATTCATGTCCGTCTCTTTTCGATGGCATGTTGACCGGTGCTGCTAAGAAGAAAACAACATCTTCTCCTTCCCTTCAGCATCGATCACTCTCTGCCAGTCCTGCTATGCTTCAGAGCTCCAATTCCTTCGAGAATTTGGCAACAGCAGCAGCACCTGTTCTCAGCACATCTGGCCACAGTAGTCTTGCATCTCTTGCAGATGCTTACTCTCCTGATTATACTACAGGAAGTACTCCTAGTGAAGGAGAGGCTGGAAGTCCCATCGACTTGCAAGATCTTGACACCGTGGATGCTGCAGTTGGGGTTGAAGGAAGAACTATTCCTTTCTACCACTACCTGAACAACCTTCTGGATGAGGAACCGGAGCATAATAAGTGTATGTTTGTGGAGTGTAGTGCTTACCAGGCTATGGCCAAAGAGCTGGGGGACTTGATAGAGAATGACTCCTCTCTTCAGCCTGACACCCAATCCTCTGACAAGGAGGATCTAGACAGATGGCTCGATGAAATCACAGGTGGTCCCTTGCCTGATGAGGTACCCCCAGATGGGCTGGAACATAGCTATGACAGCTTCACAAGTGACGAAGGTTGTGATTTATTTCAAAACTTTGCTGTTGGAAATGGTGGGTCATGGGCAAATGAAGTAGAGATGCTCCCTGAGGCTGCTGGAGTTCAAAGCATAGGTCCTATCTTGGATTCTGTTTGTCCCTCAAGCTCGGATGATGATGCCCTTCACCACTCTAACATGGCCAATGGTGGGAATGGCTATGTTTCAAAGCCAACCATCTCTCAGCAGATTAGCAATGGGCATCACATACCTCCAGTTGATCTGAACTATCTTCTTCTCAGGTAAAGGGCTGTCAGTCTATCTTCCTGCTTCAGGAACCCCACTTCATCCTTACCCTAGACATAAAGGGGAAGATCTTGGTTTCTGGAATTCATGTGTTTGCAGGTGCTGGACTGCCACCTTCTGTGAAATGATTTTGTCTATTATAGCATTTTCTTTGCTGCTGGGTGTCTTGGAGGTCTTCTTGAGCAAGGAGGCATCCCTCTTCTATTTGAAGGAAAGCACTAGGGTTGCTGTCTGGCAAAAGAATCTGAAATAACCTGTGTGTATATATTAGACAGTGATGAGAACATTCATCAGCTTGAGGTTTCTCCATTGCATAGCTTCACTTGTGTTTCATGTAGAATGAAGGGTGACTGAAAATCACCTGGTCAGAGACTGGCAGCTTGTGAATACAGATATATATATGTACTGTTGTAGATGAGTTGGTCCACACAGGAGTGATGTTATCTGGTAGCAGGAGTATAAAGAAGAACCAAGATTTATTAGTCCAGATTAATATTGTTTATCTAGTTGCTTGGTACATGGCAAGGGTACCTGTGTTGCAATAGAGGGTGATTTCTGTACTTAGGTTCTCTATTGAGCTGAATCTCCCTGAGAGTTAGTCTTGTGCATAAATAACACTGCAGCTAACTGTGATGCATGGTAACCGGTAATCCTCCTTTCATGTGACTGCTGGTGATGTTGTCAGTGTCTACAGTCTGCCTTCTGTAATGTGAAATCAAAGGTTTGTGTTGTCTGCTAATCTAGTCATGTCTATTATTTTTTACTTTCAGGTGTGCACAGGCTGTTGAACAAAATGACTTCTCACATGCTAGTGAGCAGATTGCAGAGCTTCGTCAGCACTCATCAGCCTATGGAAATGGGCCACAGCGCATGGCTCATTATTTCATGGAAGCTCTGGTTCGTTTAGTCACCAACCCTCATCAGTCTGTAACTGGAGTAGCTGTGGGAGAGGATAGTATGTGATGGAATGAGATAATTTTGAAAATAGGACAAACTATAGAAGTGGAGATGAATGGGTTGACGATAATTTGACTGTTTTTTGTGGTGCTACTTATCCAAACTTATGTGTCTTTTTCATTTCTTTTGGTTCTTCATTCTCAACTATGTTTTTGGCTCGTGGCTTGAAGGTAGTGGTAGATGTTTGCTATTTTGTTGTTATTCTTCATATGTGATGTGAAAGGTGAGGGTCTGATTTCTCAGGTGGAAATGTTGTGCAATAGTTTTTTGAGATTGTGTGTGATAAGTGGATGACAGGTTGCAAGAATGTCAGGAACTGGTGGACAACTCTACACAGCTCTGAACAACAACCGTCCGTCAGCACTGGAAATGTTGAAAGCGTTTCGCCTTTTTGCTGAAACTTGCCCCTTTGTGCGGATGTCTCATTACTTCTCCAATATGTCAATTATAAATGAAATTGATGGTGCAAAACGGGTCCATATAGTTGACTACGGTATCCTCTATGGTGTCCAATGGCCATGTTTCATATATTATCTTTCTATGCTTCCTGAAGGGCCACCGCACCTTCGCATAACAGGTATTATTTTATTTTGTTTGTCTGTTCTGCATCAAGTCTTTCCCCAGGTCTACTAAATGCTCTTTTGTATTTCTGCATTCATCTGGGTCCTCAGTCTATCTGTGGCTTTCACAGTGATAATAGTTCTAGCAAGGAAAGATGAGGAAAATGTTGAATTGATTATGTGTAGCAAATGTGTGTTCTCCATATTTTGCATTCCTCCAAGGTTGTGATATAGTGAAGTTGAAGGTCATAACTGTGTTATTCCTGACCTCCATTGGCATATTTTGTTTCAGGGATTGATCGGCCACAAGCAGGATTCAAACCCTCAGAAAGAATTCAAGAGACTGGTCGCAGGCTTGCTCAGGTGGCCGAGCAATATGGTGTGCCCTTTGAGTTCCATGCCATTGCTGAGAAATGGGAGGCAATCACGCCTGCACACCTTTTCTTGCGCAAGGATGAAGTATTAGCAGTTAACTGCATTTTCAGGCTTCGCCATTTGATGGATGAATCAATTATGGCAGCAAGCCCTCGCAATCTGGTTTTGAAGAGGATTCAAAGCATGAACCCCAAGGTACCGATGGATTCTTGCGATTTCATTTTTGTAGCATGTCATCCAAGACTACTTGGAGGGCCTGTTGCTCATGTTTTTTGAGGTTATCAATTGCCATAACCATGCCAGTGATATGTCTATTTGGATAACTAACTCTGAAGTATTTCAACTCTTTTTGGAGTGACACATTGTGTTTTCTATTTGTGTGGTGGTATGTATGTGCTGATGCAAATGCTGTAAGGCATCTATTTCATAAGAAGGGCTTCATGAACCAAGTTAATGAGAGATAAAAAATTGATAATTGGTGTTGCATAGAAGTTATTTCAAACATGCATATCCTGCTTGGCCTTATGGTTTTGCTTGCTGCAGATCTTTGTGCAAGGAGTGGTGAATGCAGGCTACAATGCACCCTTTTTCACATCCCGCTTTCGTGAGGCTGTGAGTCACTTCTCAGCCTTGTTTGATGCGCTAGAAGCTTCAATGCCAGCTGAGCATCCTGACAGGGTCGTAGTAGAGCAAGAGATCTTCGGCCGTGAGATCCTCAACATAGTTGCTTGCGAAGGTCTGGAGAGGGTGGAGCGTGCCGAGCCTTACAAGCAGTGGCAGGCACGGACACTACGAGCAGGGTTCACACAGATGCCAATATTGGATAAGGTTAGAGAGAAATGCAGGGGTTTGATGAAAATCTATCACAGGGATTATGGCATTGGTGAAGACGGCACCTGGTTACTGGCAGGCTGGAAAGAGAAAATAGTCCATGCATTTTCTGCATGGCAACCTACACCCGTTAGCCCTTGACACAAAAGGGCGGGGCATTTTGTGCTTTTTGCTTTGTCCTTGTGCATATTTCCCTTATTTCCTTCCAGCTTCTCATTGTACCATAACATGAACTTGACGATTTAACTTCTGTTGAAGCAGCATGCATGGACATGGCTGTCTCTTGTACAGTGTAAAACTCCAGTATTGATTGTGCCCTCCCCCCTCCCCCTTATTTTTGGGTTTTAGTTTTAGTTTTAGTTTTTCCTTCTTGAACTTCTGATCACAATACAATGCATGTGTTTTCCGATTCCTAATAGGAGCTCAACAGTTGGAGCTTTAGATGTTTTTGACACACCCGAAAAAGGACCAGTGTGTGTTTTGCTTGATCTAACACACACATGAAAATGCCCTTTTTGCGAGGATTGTCTTCTTGTGGGGGGTGGGGGCATACCCTGGGACGGGTTTGTAGATAATTTGCTTGTTTTGGGTAAGTGATGCTTTTATAAAGAATTTCTATGGTTTTCTTCAATGTACCTAGTAGTTTCCTTCTTTCTCTTTGTCAACCTTTTCACTCTTGTTTTTGAAATCCAATGTTTTCAGCTATTTGAGGTTGGTGGTGGCTTTTAAAAGAAAAGTTTTGAGTTGATTTGCAGATATGCTTTAGTTTTGAAGTTTGTTTGGATAGGAAAGATAATACTGTTTGAAAGTTTAATCTTGGGAACTACTAACACATTATTGCTGATAATAATTGTCCTGGTTTATTTGTTATGAAATCATGAACAGCAGAGAGAGCATGGTAACAAAACTTCCCATTTTCCTATTCTAGTACAGCCTTCCTTCTTTTAGTTGGCATTACCAAACTTCTAACTTTCTGTTGTTGTGAGTTTTCCTCTTGAATTTTCAGTATAGGCAGATATTTTTTAATTATTCTAGTTGTCAAGAGAGGGATTAATTATTATTATTATTATATTTTTTTTTGGGGGGTTCTGTTCCAACATTAAAAAACTCCTGTAGTCTATGGGAAAATATTCTGTCCCATCACAGCGACAACTAGTATCATCCAAAGTCAAGCTCTTTCTGATCCATGTTGAAGGAAATCTACTAGGTATAGTATATCCATAGTCAAGCTGTTTCTGATCCGTGTTGAAGGAAGGTTGTCTAGTACTGTTCACAGTCAAGCTGTTTCTGATCTGTGTTGAAGGAAGTCTACTAGTATCTATTGAAAGTTAAGCTGTTCTGATCTGTGTTAAAGGAAGTCTTCTAGTATCTATCAAAAGAAAAGTCAAGCTGTCTCTGCACAAGTATTATAAGGAAATCCTTCTAGTGTCCAAACATCAAGCTGCTTCTGATCCGTGTTTTAAGGAAATCTTCTTGAGTTTAATGCTTTACACTAATAAACTTGGAACATGCATCTCTCTGAGCTTTCAAGCAGTTTCAAATACTCAAGTCTTACCCTAGTTGACCTTTCACACCCTTTACAATCAATTCCCTCTGAATTATAGCTAAAAGAAGAAAGATGCCCAAAATTGGGCCTTCTTCCAAAGGAAGTGTAAACTTTTTCTACAACCCTTTCTACAATCAATTGGTGTGGCAGAAATTGTATGACTTTCTTTTTACCTGAAAGAAAGAAGGGACCCAAGATTTTGAAAAACAATAGAGCCTTTGCTCATTCTCTTTAGTGCGCACCTGAAAGTTCAAATGCTCAAGAAACACTCAATCCCTAATTTTTGATGTCATTTTTGGTTTGACAAACTACCAAGCACTGGAGAACTTTTCATTTTGAAGAAGGGACATAATAAAAAACCAGCCTGGTAAAGGATAAGAAAATTAGACCAGAAAATGATTTTGGAATGCCCTTCATTCTTCAACACTGCTCTGGACCTATTTGACAACGCCTATTTCTAAGCCTCAAGTTTTCTTTGTTTGAAGTCTGCAGCAGTTTTGAAACTGAACATGTGTCAACTGCACAATGTTCTTCTTTCCAATCAACTGGTCACCTCAATGAAAGGTCCCCTTGTGCCAAGCTACAGTTTGAACTTGTGGATTGCATACTCTGAAAAGGGTGTTTATCAGTTTCCCAAAATACACTTCAAATTAAGAAACTCCCTTCTAATCACTAAGAATGTAGTGAATGTTATGGGTGGCCGCCCAACACACACTCTCAAATTAAGGACCTCCCTGCTTACCACTCTAAGAGTGTATGGGACGGTCTGGGTACCCAACAGACACATTCAAATTAAGAACCTCCTTTCTATCACTCTTAAGACTGTAGTGAACATTGCAATCACAACTGGGGCCATGGGTTCTTTTTCCTATGTCTCGTTAATTTTACATAGGGTCCCATTTCTTTGGGACTTGGTCATCTTGGATGGCCAACAAATTGCCCAATAAATTGTCAGTTATTCTGTGTATATTGGAAATCTCACAAGACATGTCAGTAGGGCTTTTGAGCTTGTGACTGTAAACAAAACCTGAGCAAAAACAAGCAACAGAATGCAAATACATAGTGCATTTGCTTGGTGTATGTACTCACTTGTATTTTCTGTGTGTGCGCAACATAATGAATGGAGCTAGATTTCGCTCAATCTGCAGAATTGTAGCAGGCTGGTCTGATTGACACAAGGGTTGTTGCCAGGGCTCTCCATCCATCTGTAAGTAGCCCATTGACCGATCTCCACTCAGCTCCAGTCGTACTGCTTCTGCCTGCTCTTAGACATCCAGAGATATCAAGAACGTTGTTTACAAAAGAAAGTGGAACTGTGATAGGCACCACTGAAACATTGGAGGAGAAATCATCTTCATACCAACTAGGTTCAAATGTCTAGTTGAGATTTAAAACAGTATTGCATAGAACTCTAGCAGTACATCACTTCAAATGGCCAGTGCATCCACTATTATACTCAAAAGCAGAAAAGTAACTAACATGACCTAAAGACACATGAATTCCAAGAATGCAAGTAATTTCTGACTATTGCATGGGATAAACACATCATACACAACCTCAATCCCTGTCCTAATGACCCACAAGGCAGAGTGAGTTATAAATGTATTTTGTGTTCCACGTTGTCTCAACTATGAATCTCAGCTTCAGCCAATCTCAGAAATGAAACATCTGCTTTTGGATCATAGAATGTGAAGATGACAAAAGACATGCCTGCAATGCTACATTTCAAAGAGCAATGATAGGATATTTGCTCACCTATGGACCTGATTTAATCCATAACCCACATCTAGTTGACAAATGCAAGGGAGATATCACTAAGATTGTCAACCTGCACATGGTCAGGCTTGAATCTGAGTTGCTCTGGCATGCAAGTACCTGGCACATTCTAATAGCTGTGAGGACGCTGATCATAATAAATGCTGCATGCCAGCCATCACGCAATCCAATAATCTCAAGAAGCCCATCATCAGGCTTTGCTTCTGTAAATCCTCTCTATCATCCCAAAGCACAAACAAATCTATGTCACAGAATGAACTGAAACTTAAAATGCACTGATAAGACAACATGAAGGGTAGGCAGAGGATAAACCCACCACCGACCACACAAAAGCTTTTCTTAATTGTCCAAAGCAAGGTCCAGTGGACAGATGACGGGTGAGTCTTGGCGTATATGAAGAAGGTTTCAGGGAGATGAGCCCATTAAGAAAACAAGAACAAGAGTGAAGGCATAGAGTGATATGTAATGAAAATCACAGATGAAATGCATCCAAATTTGACATAACACACCAAATAAGACACTCTGATTTATCCAGCATTGTTCCACCTTTGCTGAAGTTGCAAATCCAGGCCAACCCCATAGGTTTTTGCCTCCGGCATAGCTCTGCACATTCAGTATCACAATTGCTCGTATGCTCCATCCATCCCAAACAAAAAATCCTTTTAGTATAAAGTTATCAACATCACACTGCAAAGGATCTCAGGAATGAATCATAGATGCAGTGTAACAGAATTTCATCAAAGCCACAATGAAAATGATTGGAAAGTTATTTGGGACGAGATTTGAAAGGTGATCTCTTACTTAGATGGTATTTCCACTTGCTCCCATTCCTTGGTGTTAGTTTGTTGCCTTTTGATGAACAGGCGCACAACATTCTTGACTCCACTGACTCATGCCCACCAGCAATCACATTTAGCATAATTATTTTTCAAAAGTTCCCAAACAATAATCACTTCCTGTACCATAATAATTTGCCAAACTGAGTTCATGTAGACTGCACACTCTAGAAGTGGAGAAAACTGAAGGAGATAGATCAAGCCTTCTTCACCTTAAACACAGCAGGCCCAAACTGCACAATAGACTTGGAGGCATAGCACAAACTTCATATGAACAATCAGGCAATCAGTTTTGAGGGATTAAAGAAAAAAGCCTAGGGGTTCACCTACTAAATGGGGTGCAAAACCAGCCTTGTGTGCAAGAGAAGCCTCCATATATCATCTGTAAGAAAGCAGAAACCAGACCCTGACTTACATAACCAAGTTCTCTATCCATAGTTAACTCAAATACTTTTGGACATGATGCAAATGCAAAGATCTAAACAAGGGTTCATGCTGAGACCCATGACACAACAGCCATGAGGGAATTGAAGGGATGATAAGTCTAACTGTGGACCAATCAAATCAGTGACTGCAAAAGAAGAAGCAGTTGGGAAATCAGTTAATTGTCAGGAAAATTTTGCAACAGTTCATTTACCTTCAGTGATTTCTCCTCAAAAAAGTAATTTCATGTCTAATGTCCCAAATGCCTAAAGCTCCATGTAAGATTCTCCTATCATGAGTGATGATGAAGGTTAACTTTCCCTAACCAGAAACTTCCATAACTACACCATTCACGAGAAGCTGGGTAGATGGCAACAGTGAAGCAAGGTCAAAGTTCACAGCTGCAGTAACTACAATAAGACAGTGCAATAAGTTTGGAATGTGGGTATGTGCAATATCTTATTAGATCTAAGAATTAGTCATTTCCAAGCATTTCATGCATGAGGTCTGAACAAGGATGTGTTCAAGGATCTAAACACTAAAATTAATGAACCCTGTCACCAAGTTAGTGGGGTCAGATTTCCCTGGTCTTCACACATGTGCAGGCATGGGTGAAACTAATAGATGGCTTTAGATGCGCACCACTGGGATTCAGTGGATTGATATACGCACACTTCCTTCAAGCATCCAGTTTGGTAATTACAATTTGTAAAGGAAAAGAAATAGACCATTCAATTAGTACTCCTCCCAACAATATGAACTGAAAATATAACTAGCTCCAGAGACTCGTAGAATATGCTAACAGGAGAAAGAACCATGAGCTTCTCAAACTCTGGAATAGACAAGAATGGCTAGGGGAAGGGAAAGAAAAGACTAACTTGGTTTGCTATACGTCCTCTAGCAAGCCAAGGCATGTGATTACGGAAATTGTGGAATCCAAATGCAACCTGGGCATCCATCCCTACACCCATAAAGCAACGTCTCAAAAGTGAAAGGCATCTGCCCTTCTTTGCTATATAAAATTACAAGAGAAGCTTTGGCACTAAGAGCTTGGGAAGGAATGGAGCAAGGCTTTTGAACCAGTACTGTGTCTGAACACTGAAGGGAGATGCACTCCTCACCTATGCTGAAATAATTGCAGAACGTTGCCCGGTATAGCTGCTGACCATCAGAGTTGGCATCCTTATCAGGAGAAGCCTGCATGAGTTAGCCATAGCAGATCCTCAAGTGTGAAAGGAGAAAAAGAAAGATAAAAGAGAGAGAAAAGATCATTACACTGCACTTTGCAATTCAGCAAAAAATGAAAAAACTGAAGCTATGTAACCTCCAGTTGACAGCTCAGGCAGAAGAGACCATTAAGTACACAAATATTAGTGTAATAGTGTAGAATATTGGATACTTGTATCCAACTATAATCACATCCATGAGATTGCAGAGAAGACCCCACAGAACACTTTGGAAGTAACCTTGTGTCATTTCCACCTAAACCAGAAACAATATTATCCAATAGATGAAGGTTTCCTATGGCCCATGTTTGTTCACAGTAACAACTAAGAGCATTCCATCTCTGTTGTTTCTGTATCACTCTTATAAGGTATGGATGCCCTGATTGGTGGTTAGAATCTGTGAAATTCCCTTCATGTAAATCATAATCTCCTTCACTGCATAGCCATGAGATCTATTCCATTCCCTTACAGTGAACCATAAATTTTATGAAGGTACTAATCTGCTCTAGTTGATCATCATCCTGGAGAAGTTGAAGGACAATACAGAAGAAATAAACTGAATGAAGAATGAATAGTTTGACAGCTACAAGAATAAGCAGTAAATGAAAACAAAGCAGAGGGAATCCTGATTTGGTCAAATACAATTACATTGCCTGGATGTTGAATTTGTTGCATGGATAGTGGCAAGCGTAGATGCACCTTACTAAGAGATGCTGATGGCGATAGGAAGACCTGCCAGCTGCATTTCCTCTCTCCATTAAAGCACACTTTCTTCTATTCTGTTTATCTTTCTGTGGAAATCAATTTACTCTTTTCTTTCTTTCCTTCTCTGAAGTGGCAGTTGGACACTACTCATCTTTCATTGTTTCTCTCTTCTGTTGCTTCTCAGTTTGAGGATTTTTCGAAATTCCTCTCAGTTTCTAAAGTCCTTAGGCATTTTGAGAGAGTTTACCCTCCCTGCCCCCTAAGGTTTCAAAATTTGAAGAGATGTGACATTCTTTCTCATAAAATGTTGGGTCTTTCACATCGGATTGGTGCAAAGACTACCTGGAGCTTCCCACAAAGAATCTGATAGGCTAAACTGCAACGTTGTTGCTAAAAGTTCCATCTTCAAGGTGGTGTCATAAACCCCCTTGATTGTAAACTCTACCCAAAATGGATTAAAGGAAAGAGTGACCATCCAACAGCAGATGCTATGACTAACCCTGAAGGAAAAAATGGATGAAAGGTAAGGCCAGAGGTCTTGCTGTTGCCAGACTCTAACAACATTGATGTAATCAGTATGTCAGTAACTTGCCATTGTTGCTAATGATGAGAGGTTGGTGGAATGAATAACTCAAGCCAAATGCAGGAAGAAGGTTCACTACCTGAGCTATTGTTTCTCTTTTAATCCTGCCAACATTATATTGTCACTCAAACATAAAATACATATGTCTTGTGCTGAAGTATACATCTCTCTCCTTACCAGGTGATAAAAATGGCAAACCTGGTCCTTCATGATTAAGGCAACCACTTGTGAATCTAGCTATGTTAGAGTATATTCAGCACGAAGTTTACTCTTCCCTACGACTTGTCCAAGTGAACTCTGATTGTGCTTTATTTTGCATCACAAACAAGGAAAGGAGGGAGAAGAAAATAGTGCCTGTCAAGTGGGGCAATGGTAGCATTGATAGCTTTGACAAGCACTTTCTTGACCTTTCGACGTGTTGCCCACATCAACCCTCCCCCCTGCAGTCAGGTTTTTCAATCTACCTCAATATATCACATGGTCACCGATCCTTCCAAAGGTCCAGGAAATGAGTCTGAACACACCTAGCAACAAGTAAGAATTTCTGACCTGAAAATAAATGGGAAATTTTAACTGTGAACAAAGGAGGAAAGAGATTTCACTTCACAGACCCAGCCAAAGCTGCGTGACAAGTCATTGCCAGTGCCAAGAGGGATTATGCCAACAGGTGGAAGATGAGCATTAGGTTTAGTAGAATGCAATGCATCTACATCTGACAATACCCAGCCAACTGTCCCATCGCCACCTGCCACCTGCAATCCTCCACATCCTTGCTTTCTATGGCTTATTTCAAAGATTGGAGCAGATGTCTAGCAATTTTACAGTATCTAGAGATAGCAAAAGGCTGCAAATACACTCAACTAATTGAAGACTCAAATAGGCAGACCAGACAATGAGTTCCAATACAAATCCCAAGAATCCTGAGAAAAAAATGCAGATCAAAAGAGCACCAAAGTTGCGATTTTGTTGTCCTCATATTCCAACACTTCACCTAAGTGTGCCCTTTCCCCCAAATACAATGATAATCTAGAGGGGCACATAATAAGCTTTTACTAAGTCTCTCTTCTCAACACTTTCAGGTTCCACAAAAAGAAGACCCTAAATTGTTGTTCTGTCAGTACCACTCCATGTGATAAACGTCCTATGGATTCTGGATTGTGTTGAATAAAGGTTGAGACAATACTGGGCACTTGGACAATATTTTGAAATGTTGAAACTCAGGACATAAGAAAATTTGGACAGCCCAAAGTGCAATATGCCTGGTATAGGATGAAATACACTGAACACCATTTGTGCAGGAGAACAGCCTGTGTGTTTCTTGTCACATCAACATTGCCAGCCCTTAACATGGAACTCCCATGTATAAACAATGAAAAACTGATGTGTACCTTCTACATACTGGACTTGTATATGTATACAAGCCTCCAGAATTGATTGAACAAGGGATCAACTCTGTGATGATTCAAACAATGCTTCCCTGATCACCTGGAACTCTCTGATGTGTAGCTTTACCAAGAGTGTAGGTGGCAATCACAACATTGATGATTCATGAGTTGATGAGGAAAAAAAAAAGGAAAAAGAAAAAAGACTTCACATATTTACCATATGAGAACACATAATGAATGCCATGCCTAATTGGAACTATTGTGCATCCTCAACTACATCTGGGTTGTGGGTAATCCACTAAACTCTTGTACCCACTCACGAAAGCAATTACTAAGGGAAAAGGAACAGGAAGAACCATGATACGGAGGTTAGTGCGGGTTGCCTGCGCACATGCATCACCTGCCTCAGCCAACTTCTCTAACAGGCCTAACCCATGGACAAGCACATCACCTGGTGCAGTTCTTGCCAAATCATACACCTGTTGCAAAACCACATTGCCTGAGGGGTGGCTAGAGGTAACTTGGGGTGCAAGGAAAAGTGCTGCCTCAGGACTTATAGTGTTGGATTACACAAGGCACTGGAGTGCCATGGATTTCTACAGAGAAGGAAATTGTTGCAAGATCAGATTCATTTCTTCAATGCAAAAGAGAAATTGCTAACCTGGAGTGGGCTGATGAGCTCAGATAGATGTATGAAAAGATTTGGACCAAGAAGTCCCCCACTTCTGGAGTTGATGAACACTAAGACAGGACAAGACGGTATGGCATGATCTGCTGCTGCCAGACTACTTGTGAGTAGCATTGCAAGATCTAAAGAGCCCTTTGAACTCACAGCATCCGCCATAGCCTCTGCTAGGTAGCTTGGAATCTTCACAATGGTTCTCAGCTCGGAATCACTCATCCAGCTGCTTTTCAACTCGGGAACTGATGAGACACAGTTCACATTACACTGTAAGACTCAGATTCCTCTCTTCCTTTTCTTTCTTTTTTTCTGTTTTTTTCCTGTCCTGATGAAGCGGAGGCAGAATTTCACGGAAAGATCATCTGCATGCAATGCAAACTGCAGGCTTCGGTACATAGCACGTGACAGCCCTCTTTTCTGTAGTTAAGAAGCGAGAGCAATGAAGTTACAAAAAGAGAAAACCGGCTTGCAAGAGTGTAACAATCATATCCCGCAATGAACTGAAGCGACTTCTTACGTGGTTCAGATGCGACGGCGGCAGTCGAGGTCGAAGGTTCAGGTTCCAGAGGACAAGGCGTTGTAAGGGGCTGAGGGAGCGTCTGGTGCCGAAACACGCCGCCGCAGGAGGCCGTCGCCGTCCGTTTCTCCAGGGACGATTTACAATGCCAAGAAGAGCACGGGACACCATCGGAGTCTCGTTGAAATGTGGAGTCGGAGCACTCGTCCCTGTCCTTAGACTCATCTTCTCCGCTGCCGTTCCTCAACGTAATAATTCCTTCTTCCTCTACTCTCGACGCCATAGCTTCACCAAACAACGTCGACGATGCTGACTGCAAACACTAGCCGCAGCCTTCTCCTCACCCAAACACTTAGCAGAGTCTCCGATTCTCCACGTTGTTATCCAAGAGCGGTCAGCTACTCCTCCTATACTACCTCTTGAAAAACGCCATCAAGAAAAAAAGAAACCAAAAAGAAAAAAAAAAAAAAAAAAAAAAAAAAAAAAAAAAAAAAACAAAAAAAAAAAAAAAAAAAAAACTATAACAACAACAAGAAGTCCGCCATCAAGGAAAAGAAAACGAAAAAAAACGACTATAAGAACAAGAACAAGAACAAGAACAAGAACGCCATGACTTCAATCCAGAATCCTTCAAAGCATAATACAAAAAGTTACTTACTGATCAACTGTTTCCTGCATTGCGCTGTCTGATGTGCATTCTGCGACTGCAATTGCGCATACAAAAGCTGTAGCCGATCGCCAAATTGTGTCCGGGAAAGAAAGGATTTGCATGGAATCGCAGGAAACAGAGAGCGAGAGCGAGAGAGAGAGAGAGAGAGAGAAACGCCCTCGCGCACTCTGCTGCAACTGCAAACTGCATGGTGGTGAGGCGATTTGAGATGCCGAGTTTCTTGTCACCTCAGTTCAGGTCCCGCGAACTGAGGGGACAAGAAACCGAGAAATGATGTCCCCTCGATGCAGATGGTTCTGTGAGTAATTTTGTCCCCTCATTTCAGGTCCTGTGATGTTTGTCCCCTCGAACATAGAAGAACCTGTGAATTTTTTGTCCCCCTCAGTTCAGGTCCCATGCGATTTTGTCCCTTCAATTCAGGTCTGGTGAAACTTTGTCCCACCCTCAATTCAGATCATGTGAATTTGGTCCCCTCAATGTAGGTCTCGATAGTTTTTTGTCCTCTCAATGGAGGTCCTGAGAATTTTTGTCCCCCACCCTTACTCACCCATGAGTTTCTTTTCCCCTCATTTCAGATCCTGTGAGTTTTGTACCCACAATTCAGGTCTCAAGAGTTTTTTTTGTACCTCCAGTGCAAATCACTTGGATTTTTGTCCCCTCAATTCAGGTCTCAAGAGTTTTTTTGTACCTCCAGTGCAAATCACTTGGAGTTTTGTCCCCTCAATTCAGGTCCCGTAGATTTTTCCTCCCCTCAATTCCGATCCCCTATTTTTATCCCCCCCCTCAAATACAGCAGGTCTTGTGTGATTCTTGTCCTCAATTGAAGTCTCATGAATCTTGTATCCTCAAGTCAGGTCTTGTGAGTTTTTGTCCCTTCAATTTAGGTCCCATGAGGTTTCAACCCCTCAAATCAGGTCCCATGAATTTTTGTCCCTGCAAATTCACATCCCATAAGCTTTTGTCCCTTGAGGAGGAGGTGACAATTATTTGGAGAATGTGTTTTTAGGGTTAGGGTTTGGAGTACTAGTATTGGGTGGTTTTATGAATTTTCAAAGAAAAGTTAATTTCAGGTAATTTCAGATTTTTTCAATTTCAAAGCAATCAAATGGTTTGGTTTAATTATTTATTTAATTATTTATTTTTTTATAGAATTGGTTGGGTTCTATTTTGTTTTATTTTAAATAAATTTTAAGAATTAATTGGGTACAAAGGTTTGGTAAATTTATGTGGTGGTTTTTTAGGTTGGTTTATTGAAAGAAACCCAATTAGTGAGATGAGGCAATTTCTAAATAAAGAACATAATCCTATTATGATCTATTATTGTTGATTATTAAAACATATTGTGATTAATTAATTAATTAATTAATTATATTGCATATAAAACTCTTTTTGCAATGAACTTTCTTTCAATGCACTCCCAAGGAATAACTCACATTGTCCAAAAGATGAATGTATAAAATTTCTCACCTCATCCATCAAATAGAAAACCTAGAAAGGTTAAATTTTCTATTGTTTCAATCCAAGTTGAAAATTTAAAAAATGTGCAAGATTTTGTCTACTTTGAAAATGCTCCAAAATCTTTGTCTACTTTGATGGATGGAGGGAGGCAACTTTGCAAAGGTTCAAGAACTCCTTTCATTCAACTTCATTTTTACACTTTTAGCATTTTTTTTCTATTAGTAGCTTTGATTTTTTTTAAAAAATATTTATTAATTTTTTTTGTTTCTAAATATTTTTGAAGTAACCTTGTTGTAAAAAAACCTAACAATTTTCAAAATCTCTTAATATAACAAGTTTCATGTAAAAGAAACCTCAACCTATTTGTGGGTGCCAAAATATACATGAGTTGAGGAGATATGAGAACTTTTATTTCACTATGTCAAAATATAAGGACATGTACACAAGGGTTTTGAGACTTGTTGAGCAAAGCCAAAGGTTGATTTCTTGGTTGAAGGGTTTTGAGACTTGTTGAGCAAAGCCAATGATGATTTTTTGGTTGAAGGGTTTTGAGACTTGTTGAACGAAGCCAATGGCGATTTCTTGGTTGCAGGGTTTTGAGACTTGTTGAGCAAAGCCAAGGGTTGATTTCTTGGTTGAAGGGTCTTGAGACTTGTTGAGCAAAGCAAATGGTGATTTCTTGGTTGAAGGGTTTTGAAACTTGTTGAGCAAAGCCAAGGGTTGATTTCTTGGTTGAAGGGTTTTGAGACTTGTTGAGCAAAGCCAATGGTGATTTCTTGGTTGAAGGGTTTTGAGACTTGTTGAGCAAAGCCAAGGTTGATTTCTTGGTTGATTGACCTCATGAGCTACATACATGCACATGCAATCGATCTATCTTTAGACCTTTCATTGATTTAAGAATCACAAGGCCAACATAACAAGTGATGTTGTTGAAGATCCAAGAAAGGTTTAAAGATAAACCTTTTCTCTATGTAAAAAAAACAAATTTTTTTTGATGCAGTTCTTGTGTTGTTTTGATTCTTTCTAATATTTAAACATGAAATGCAACCTTTTCTTTAGTTCTTTACACTATGATTTAGTGTGGATTGATTGATTTGAGATCCTTAAAAGGAGGAAACTAAGGTTACTAAGGTGATTTCTTTACATTTAAACACATGCATTTTAACAATTTTTGTTTCCTTCCTTACATTGCTCTTTGTTAGAGATAGGCATGAAAGGTCAAAATGCAAGCTTATTGATTAAAACATCATGTGGTATCGTATAACACTAGCTATCACATGGCATGCATGTAGTTAAAAGACGTGATTGAATTATTCTTGGTTTCGAAAATTTTTTAAAGATAGATTGATTGCTCACCAAACTCAAGGTTTTTAAAATTATATGGTAGTTGGTTCACTCAAGTTCAATCAAAGAAAATGGCATTAAGTCTAGGCAAAAAGTGGGTAATGAATATTTGTTTTTAAAAAAAAATTGGTTGGCCAATGAAGTGATATGGCATGCACCCAAGAAGCCCATGATTGTTTCCTTTTGGGGGGGGGGGGAAAGGGGTTTTCAAGATTATTTGGATTTTGATCTTAGATCCATTCAAAGTTGGGGTTCCAAAAAATAATCCTAATGACCAAAGGATTGCATAGGTTAACTTTGATTTTTTTATAGTGATTATATTATAATTAATATATTGAGATATTGAGCAAAAGAAAATTTCCAATAATATATTAGATGTTGTGTAAAGAAATGTAAAATCCTTTTGAATCCTTAACTCGTTTAGAGAGTTAGTTGTTCACATTACAATCTTTTATAAAAACAATGAAAAGGAACTCATGAAATCATTCAATTGCTTTTTGAATTTGTGTACAACAAAAACATGTTTCCCTCTATGTTTGTACGTGTATCCATGATGTTGGTTGAACGTGATAAAAAAATAAAATCATATCAAAACTTCAAAATTCAGATTTAAAAAATATTGGTGTTGGAAAGGAAAGGACTTTCGTTTTTTTAAACCATTTTTTTAATTTAAAAAATATTCACTAGCCTTAAATTTTTTAGCTCCAATTGCAAGTCATGTGTGCAAAAAACAATCATTAAAAAAAAACGTGTCTAGTTTGTTCATAGAAACTTATTTAAACATTTTTTTTGCATTTTTTTGATTTAAATATTAATACATAACAAATGTACACATTTGAAATCATCATTCTCACATCAATTATTTTAACTTGGACTATTCAATTTTTCTCACTTAAATTTTTCTCACTTAATAGATTCAAGTTGTGGTTCCAATGAATGTTGGATGGGTCTTTAGGATTTAGGGTTTAACAATGAAACCCAATATTTAGATGCACCTTAAGTTCAAACCCATTATTACACACCCTACAAGGTTTGGGTATAATAAAATATATTATGAATCGAGATGGCCTTCACCCACCAAGTGCAAAAGCATTTGTCTAATGTATTTTTGCTAGGCATCAATTTAAGGGGGCTTATGTATTTTGTAGCTTCCCTTTTGGCTTATGACTATGCATTGCACATTACAATTGATTGGAATGAACAAAAAGGGCGAAATTTGAATCCAACCATTTCAATCGAAAGGAGAAAAAGAAAAGAAAATAATTGAACCCCGTACAAACAAAGTTGAAGACATAATTTATAAGACCAAACTTCAAGCTTTGATGTATGCGTAGCTTCAAAGTCTCAAAATGACAAAAATAAACAAAACCAAGCGCCTCTCTTGAGTTGAGTGCATGCTTTCATCAACTCATCACTTCAAGTGGTTGTGTCCATTTTTGACCTAACTTAATACTAGTATTACACTAGTGTATACAAAGCGACCTAGTTATATAGTATCGATATGTATATTATGGTGCATTCACACTTGATGTTAAATGAATGTTAATGTAAATCTAGGTGGCATCCTAGGTGGCACCCAATGTTAAATGAGTGATAGCTTAATAATGTTTTAAGTGAATGTTAATTTTTACATAAAAATTTTCATTAGTTTAAGTCTTAGATGACTAGTATGGTGATAAATGGACTCAAACACTAGAGTCCCTAACACCAAGTGTGAACACGCCTTTAGTATGGGATAACAAGCAAATTATTTGTAAAGCTCCCATTCGTGGGAGCTTTTTACAGCATAAAAATCACCATACGACCTTTTTTACCTTTTATTTATCCCGTAATTCGCAATAGGTACTTACCGGGTATCATGGGGGCGGGGTGGAAAAAGGGGAGGGGCGGAGATGGCCACTACTAGGCTTTGCAAAAAAATAAAAAGCTTGAGTTGAGTTGAGTCAAGGGAGTCTCGAATTTTGGTAAAGCTCTTGTCGATGATGGATGGCCTTTTTTGTACGGTGTAAAAATTGGGGTCATCGGTTTGCAAAACAAGCAAGAAAAAGCTTTTTGTAGATGGCT
>Ga0116231_10005096_pt1 | contig 26113 bp, 18 predicted proteins | sample S1TSphgellanicum_2_FD_89695 | JGI IMG/M metagenome (GOLD analysis project Ga0116231, IMG submission 89695) | Host-associated microbial communities from peat moss isolated from Minnesota, USA - S1T2_Fd - Sphagnum magellanicum MG | ecosystem: Host-associated > Plants > Peat moss > Unclassified... | reverse complement strand
GTTACTTATTTTAGTTTGGTTATTTGTGGTTTGGTCTTTTAGTTAAATACCTTGGTGTTGATGGTTTGGTTCTCTTTTCTTCATTACACAAGTTTGTGTATTTCATGTGACAAGAACCTTGGAAAGTTCTTGATGTTGTGTTTCGTGTTGTGAACATCATGTTGTAGTTTCTTTTCAATAAAGGTTTATGTTTGCACTTGAGTAGATTTCCTATTTGTTAACAACATGGCCCCATGAAGGTTTCGCATCCGTAGTCATGACCAACTGCTCCATCAAGTGAATTCTAATGTTAGTTCGTATTTCCAATTCTCCTCTTTCCATGTTGATTTCAACTTCATGTTGTTCTGCCACATGTAAGGTAGCAAGGCCTTCTTGATCCATCGTGTGAAACTATCCTCCCTGACCATCAAAAAATACATCCCCACCTTCTTATTGCAATGTTTCATTCATTTTCTTTCTCATACTGCTTGTCAACATAGTTGTCATCTTTCACAAACAAAAGTCGTTCACATGTACGATACAAATTTTTTCAATGTTTTTTCAATTTTGAACAAAAGTATGAATTGCACAAACAATGAATCTTTTGGAAGAAATAATACTTGTTTTTCCAATGAAAATAAATAATTTTTACTAAATCTCTCAACAAAAAAGCTATTAAACCAGAAATCCTAGTTCTATATCTATGGAATGGTTGCCAAATGTTAGGCCCACTCGATGAATTTTTGAGTGCTTTTATGTATTTGATTGAAAATAAGTATAGATTTGAACACCTCAAATCTGCTAGTGTTTAGTGACAAATAGTCATTTTAGAATAGGTATACAATATTTAGGCAAATAGCCTACCATTTTTTAAAAAAGAAAACAAGTAGATAACAATACATAACTTCGTAGCATCTTCAAAGTAGGTAGTCAAATTAGCAAGTGGGAAAGACAACTTCAACACACTTTTCAAAGCAAAAAACTTGAGCAAAAATAGAACTCACTTCATGTGAGGAACTTCAAAGTGCCAAATTACATTATAGTAATCACAAAGCAAAGATAAAAAAAAAGACCCCTCGAACTTCCCCAAGAGAAGACTTTAAGTCCATCAGAAAACGTTGGGGATCTTTTAAAAAATGAAAATCCCTATAAATCCTCCTAAACTCCAAGTTATCCAACCTTATCCTATATCTAAAACCTGGAATTGAAGTTGAAGGCGACAACTAATTTTTTAGTTTCGTTAATAAACAACTTCTCAAAATCAATAGTGACTTAAAACTAGTAGTATCCTAAAATTGGTAGTAACTTAAATTGGTTTTAACTTAAAATCGATAGTAATCCAAAATTGGTAGTAACCTAAAATCGATAGAAATGTAAAATCAAATTATATCGAAAACCAGTAAAGTTTGATTTTTGGTACAAATTTATAACTCTTCAAAACTAGCCAAGAAAACTTTCTAGCCTTAATAATTGGTAATCATAAATAAGTTTGATTATAATCGTGTGCTTGTAAATGTGAATAAACAAAAACCATATCGACGTATGGAACAAGAAATACATAGTTTGAACACACCCAAACTTGTGTATTGGGAAAGGTAAGGTAGATATCAAACTACAAACACCTATATCCAACATTTAGGTAGGTTGAAGACAATTAAACAATTAATGGACATTTATTCTATTAGTGTATGTTCACGATTGGAATAGATACAAAGTGGAATAGATGTTAACAATAGATTCAATATGTTCAAAAAACTAACCCTAAGTGAAAACAACAAATGTAGTCATGATAGGCAATTGGCTATAAACCATAATGGCAACAATCACCCCATGAAGTTACTTTTTACTTGTTATCTTTCTATGTCTTTGGAAAATGCAACAATGAACATGGAAAGATTTGTTGAAAATTTGTAATGTCTTATAGTGAGAGAAAAGAAAAGAAAAAACAAACATAATAACAACAATGAGAAAGGGAAAATAAGTAGTGTAGAATCCCCAATTTGTATATTTAATAATTCCTTTGCAACTACATTTATCATCAACATCTTTGGATTACAAATCAGAGCATGATCTTCATGAGATCAAATGGTAAACAACATGAATGACAAGAGAAGTTGAAAAGTGGTTGCATTTTTTCCAATAACAAAGAGGACATCCAACAATGTGCAACAAACAATATCATGTTGATAGATTCAAAATAGGAAAAATAAGTTAATCTACAACAAAATCAAGTCTAAAAAGAGGCATCAATTTTAGAAGTAATTACAACCTAGACAATGTAAACAATTAAGGTGTAAGCATTAGGTTTTGCAACTCCAATTCCTCGTACTTCCAAACCATGAAGGAAATTACAATGTCATTCTATGGTTTAGAATTCTAGTAGAACACAACATGTATCATTTGTTCTTCTAAAAGAACCAAATTGTTACACATTCATTCCTTCAAAGTAAAGTCATACTTGGGAATTGGAACACATTGTTACTTAGATTGCCATACATAAAACAAAGAGAAAATTGGCTAGTAAGGTGGGTTTGGTAAGGTTGTTTGAAGTAAATTGGAAAACACCTCGCCATGCTTTGTTCGTGGAATTTTTGAACAACTGGAGGAGCATAAAATAGAAGATATTTTTGCTCACATTGGTGAAAAGGTAGTGGTTATTGATGTGCACACCATTGAAAAGGCTTTAGAGACCAATTCCAAGAGATGGAGGGAGCAAAAACATGTTGAAATGAATTTCATTACCATTTAAACATATGTGAACATCGAGCAATGGAGTGTTAGGAAGATGAAGTCACCTTCCAACATCAATTTTTTTGTGCTAATTTAGGTAGCTAGTTTCGTAAAGTAGATCCACATATGGAGAAGAGGTGACATATATTTGAATAGGAAACACTTGCTTAATCTAAAGAGGAAGAGGTCGAGGTTATTGTTTTCAAGTGTAAGAATACAAATATGTACAAAGTTGTGGAACAACCACTTCCAACTACAACCATGTATACCATCTAAAAACAAATTCCACAACAAGTACAAAGCAAAGAGGCCATGCTCACTAATAATGTAAACATAGTTTGTGCAAAGGGAGGAAATGTAGGCTAAGTGAGAGAGGGAAAGATCCTTAATTCCAATTGAAAAAGTACAATTAAAGATAAAGTGAAAACAATCTTTGATTATAGTGCAGAGGAGTAGCCATGGTCACCACCACATCCAATGGTAGTAATATTAGAATAACAAGTGAATTTTGAACTTGTGATTATATCATTGTGACATTGCATGAGAACATGTTAAGTTCTTTTATTGGTTTTTATGAGGGACATAATTAGTTCCAAGCTTATAAAAGTTATGGACAATCATCATAATAGATCTCTAGGGATTCAAGTCTATCGTTCCACACACCAAGTACATTAGGCTTTATTGGATCAAAGGTGAAGTAACTTGTGAAAAATATTAATATGCACTACAACAAAACGTGTCCCTGTACATCAAGTTATTTCATTAGATTTTGAGTGAATGAAATCTAGTAGGGATGTAATGAATTCGCCAATCTAATGAACAAAAACTAGTGAATCGCACCCACATTTTGTGGTAATGATGTTTCATCAAATGGTTCAATATAGCCAACATATGATGTGATGTTGGAAATGTCAAGGTTAAAGTTATAGTAACAAGTTGAAACTAATAAGTTGTAATTAACTATAAAGTTCCAAACTTCACTTCAGGAAGTACAAGAATTGAAGTAACAATTAATAACACATGAAGTGTAAAAGAAGAGTTGGCATTGCATTGAAAGAATATCAACTCAATTTAAGGTACAAATGGATATTTGCCATGAAAACCAAAGGAAAAGTAATTTGGAGTTATAAGTCAATGTTTTAGAAAAGGTTAAGGTGGAGAAGAGATGTTGCCATAAAATTTGAAACTTGAAGATGTTAAGTATTGGGAGTTGAAAGCATAGGTTGATAAAGATGTAATTCAATGTGAAACATTGACCAAGGATAATAGTGGGTTAGGTAATTTTGTGGTTGAACAATAGTAGCAAATCTTGTAGCTTAAGGAGGATTTAACAATAATTGTGCAAAATAGAAATAAAGCACAAGCAAACATGGAACAATTGAAGGCCTTTTATGAGAGGACCATTAAGGCACTATGACATAATGTAACCAAAAGGTAGAATGTTATGTAGAAGATGAAGACCTTGGAACCATATTATTCCAAGAACATGTAGGAGTATCATGAATTGAAATGTAGCACACCATTTTTCGAACAAAACAAAAATCAATGGAATTAACAACCCAAGAGGTTGATACATGGTGGAACTTGGTGTAGGATATGTTTGCTACAAATTCGAAAAAAATCTTTTATAAACATCAGTGGATGAAGAGTTCTACAAGCAGATTTGAAGGTATACAAGGAGGCATTTCTTAATTTTTTGTACAAGTCTCCATCCCAAACCCTAGAGTATAAAACAGATAGTCATGATTTGGAGAAAGAATAAACAAGTCCTAGTGGCCAAACTATAGGGTTGGAAGAAGAACCACCCACTGTACTTATGGAAATGAGAGGTGGTAACATGATGGAGGTTGTTTTAGGAACAAAGGATATAGTACCACAACACGAAATACTTTTAACAAACTTCCACGTTGTCACAAAAGTTTAGGTACAACAATCATCACACTCACTACATGTACAACCAAAATTTATAAATTACATGGCAACGATAACAACTATAATATCCGGAGATTATGTGAAAACACTTCCATTAAAGGATTCTATACATGAGGAAAAGGATAATGGACATACATAATTCAAAATAAAGGTTTAACAACAAAAACATGGGCTAACAATAGAAGTTCATACATGAAATTTAATGTTTAATGCAAAGATTTGTACATGAAGCAAACATGTATTGTATAGGATGTAGTGATTGCCTTAGCATGTTCATTATATGCTTTACATTTCCAAGATTTTGAGGATGAAATCTGAAGTACATGGGGCATAATGTTAATGGTAAATTAAGGCATATTAGGACAAGTGAAGACAAATCAATAAATTTGAATTTTCTTTTGGTGAGAACATTTGAATATATTTCCATGAGGATTTTGAAAAGAGCGAAAACTTTTGAAAAGTATTGTGTGTAAAGATAAAAATAAAATAAAATCAAAGAATTATTTTTTTGCAATTTGTTTTGAATGAAGAAAAAGATTGATGCAAACATGCTTTTGAAGTAAATTGTGTGCAAAAAATATAGAACATATGTTCCAATTAGGAGTTTATGCAATTATGTGTTCATTTTACAAAATTCAAAATTTATAAATTAAAACACCTAGGAAGCTTTAGGTATAGAAGATTGTAGAATTACCACAACCAATAACTATTCGCCACCACCCTTGTGAACTTGTGGTCCTATGCATCATATGATTTTTTTATTGTTATGACAACTATTGCCATCACCTTCCTAATTTTTTATGATCTCATGGTCTTGTTTGATGTTGAGGTATTTTTGTTGTTACAATTAATAGCTACTACCATCACCTTCTTGAATTTTGATGATTTCATAGTCTTGTTTGTCATTATGGTCTTCTTATTGTTGTAACCAATAGCTACCACCATCACCTTCCTAATTTTGGTCATCTTTTGGTCTTGGTTCTTAATTGTGACACTTCTATTGTTTTTGTTGTTACGTGTTGTATAGTTAGTAGTGAGAATGTGATCTTTCCCACTAAGTTTCCATTAGAGCTTGATTGTTGGAATTCTACATTAGGTTTTAGTGTGAGTACAAATACAATACTAGCAAAACTTTACAACCATGGATGGTACACAAGTGTGAGCTTTGTTGGCAAACAATGAGATTATTGAAATCCCAAAGGTTTTTTTCCCGAACTTGGGCATTCTTTGTTTTCTAGGTAAGTTCAAATGATAATGAAACAAACCATCCTAAGCAATTGAAATGTGTCATTTGCTATCCCATTCCCCCTATTATAGGAATTAAAAAAGGCATCATAAACTACAATACAACAAATGGAATATTTGCATTTTGGAAAGCACCTTGAATGGCTTCATTAACAATTATGGAACGAATGGCAAGAACAAGAAAAGGATGGACATGGAAGATCATTTCTTGACCATGACCATTGTTTTGATTTTTCTTGTTTCAAGTGTGGTGTTGGGGTCAAGACCCCACTATTGTGGGGTCATGTTGGGGGCATGCCATGTCTAAGTGTTGCCAACATGCCACCAATGATTCTAAAGTTTGTGTTGGCTTAACTTTTATTTTCATTTAGGAAACACAATCCATTTTGCAAAAAATATCACATCGACCAATAATAATGAAAAAGGTGATAGAAGAGGCACAAAACATCTTTGAATACTGATGTGCCCCCATTGAAGCTCAAATTCTAATAAAAAATAGGTTTATTTTTCAAATCATTTTGTTTCAAAAGATTTTGGAATTCAAGCACACCATTGCTTTATATTGTGGAAAGCAACAATCATTAGCACTTTAAGGCCATGTGCTAGTTTACAAGTTTGGGTAATAGCCCAGATTGTTACAAATACTTTGGGTCTAATGGTTCAACAATGTGTGTAGAACTAAAATCAATGTTACTAGCAATTTTTTTATGCCCTTGTTGTGACAATTTCACTTGTATGTCAAATGTGGGTGGATTGCTTTATACCTAATTCCATTGAGACTCAAAACTTTGATGTTGAGCTTGAAATCTTACAATAATATATGCAAAAACAAGTTGTATAAGTTTTGGAACCTTTATTTTCATTTGTGTTTTCTTTTCAATCTTGCAAAGCTTACAATATGTTGGTAATGATGTAAATCCCTCATTATAAGGGGTTGGGTTGGTCATTCAATATGTTGGCAAGGAAAAGGCTCTTCAAAATGTAAAGTGAATAAGACAAATAGGTGTTGTTCACCACTCCTTGTTTGTGCATACACGTTTTTAAACCCAATTGATATGAGTGAAAGAACTCCTAGTTTTGCATTAGAAAGTTCCCAATGTTCAAGTTCATAGATCTCATTAATGAGGACATGGCATTGTTAGTGCTGAAAAAATAATACATCCATTTTAGGTTAAAAAGTCATTAAAGAAGAATGCAAAGATCCACTTGCACAATGGAAGGTCCATGAAATATACTATTCCTATGTTTGGTTTGTAGCATAACAAATTTCAAGGATTGTTGGTTCTCATCGAAAAATGTCCTCAATATCACATGTATTTGCATGAACTTACAGCATTCTTGGTGAACATGGACAATCTTGCAATTCTTATATCCACAAGAATTAGCCCAATAATGACCATGTGGTGGTTTTTTCATCTATAGAAAAATTTATGGAAATGAAAGAAACTTGAATGGATGAATTTGTGACCTTTTTAAGGAGTGAATTAGGGCATGCATTTGAGGGTGTTTGGGGCTTTTTTTAAAGGTTAAAAATTAAGACAGAATTGGAGGCTGGTTTGGGGCAAAAAGGGGGTGCAATTGAAGGTTATTGAGGGATAATTTGGACGGCACATTTGAGACAAAAAGCGGGTGCATTTGGGGGATTTTGAGGGGGTGACTTGGAGGGTAGATTTGGGAGATATTGATTTTTAGGTGGTTTCTGCCGCTGTTCCAAAGAAACCAGGTTTAGGAAGGAAAAATCAGTTGAGGACGTGATACACTTGAGCCACCGGCACAGGCCACACTAGTCTGGTTTGTACAGCAAAATATTCAGCTCAAGCTTTCTGATGCTACAACCCAAGGGTATGCACATTCCCCATATGCAGCAACGACTCAACTACCACCTCATTTTGCCACCAATTTGGGGTATTCTCATCATCAAGATCTATCGTCTGTTGTCCTTTGTTTTCAATTTTATTATGACAAGCATATCCTCACAACAGATTTTGCAGATTTGACGTGAAGTGGTGACATTGTAAAGATGGAACAATAAACCATCCACTTGATAGTCGTTGGAAAAAAAAAAATTTACTTATTAAATTTGCAATTTCTCGCAAGATACTTCCAAAGTCGCATATCTTGGTATTAAAAACTGCACACATCATGGTGCTAAAATACTTTTAGTACGGTGCCTAATGTCGTGCAAAAAACAGTAGGGTTTACGGAGAAGACTGTGCAATCCCTAATTGCAAACACAAAAACAGTGCACCTCCAACTTTAAAAGTCCACAATTTGCCAAAACGCTCAAAACCTGTTTCATACGCCTTTGCGTTCGTCATCGCCACAGCGACCGTGTTCAGGCCTTCGCGTTCATCTTCGCAGTCACCGTCTTCCAGGACGCGCGGGAAGAGATGTCTTCCCACCAAGCGCTCACATGCTTGCGGGAGGTGATTCCGTCGCCCTTCTTGGCCACGTTGACGAGGTAAAAAGTGTAAGGAATGTGAGAGAGATCAGCCAAGCTGAAGAAATCGCCTGCCAAGTACTTGTTCTTGGACAGATGTGCTTCATAGATGTCCAGAATCTTCTCCAGTTTCTCTACCTGCTGCTTGACAACTGTCTCGTCGCCTTGCCTGCCATGCATTGGAGCGAACACCAGTTGGTACACGATGGACGATACGGAGGGATTGTAGTTTTGAGATTCAACCTCCAGCCACTGATTGACCAGCGCCTTGTCCTTGGCTGTCTTTCCGAACAATGGTGTACCCTGAGATTCGAACTTGTCGGAAATGTACCTCGCAATGGCCCGGGACTCTGCGATTACATTTAATCAAGAAACAAACTCAGTGTTTGAAGTAAATGCAAGTACCCGAATCGAAGTAGGAGAGAATGCATTAGGAGGGACAATACTTCAGCACGGCACATCGACGTTTCCTAAATCTGTTACACTTCTTTATTCAAGTAGTAGTTGAAGCTCAACTGCTACAGACAGGTTGCCGTAGAGTGAAATAAGGAATAATCACGCACCGTATATAGTCAAATCCGAGTCCTGGAGCACGGGAATCATTCCAAAAGGCTACAAAAACAGAAGCAAATCATTTAGCACGACAAGATTACAAATGGCAAGGCAATCCCGGATTTCCCTCAACCAAAGAAGGCCAAAGTTCCAAGATCAAGAGGGAAGACACTGCATTATATCTGTATTTGACCCTCAGTTGTTATTCCCTTTTCATGTGTTGAGAGTTCGAAAGATCTTCCGGATCGAAAACAACGACATCGTGAGCATCCGTAGAAATGACTACAAGGAAGACCTTTCAAGATCCTAAAGAAACCTAATGTATCCATGAGCCCTATTCCAAACAAAGAAAACACCAGCACACCTCGAAGCCTTCAGAGCCTTCAGTACCGACGTCATTGAGGTATACTCCAAGCAAAGCCGGAGTCACAACATATCAGAAAACAAAATCGGCTACGACAGCGAACTTACAATGCTTCTTCAGAAATCAGCACTCGAAGACACACAAACTGAAACAGCAAAGTGTCCAGAGGACGGAACAAGCACCTGCATTTTGAGGAAATCGGGTTTCTTGTGTGCTCCAACAGACAGATCGACCGGAACAAGCTCATAGTTTTCTACCTCCTTTTCAGCAAGAGTGGCCAACACTCTTGCAGTGCAGGTCGAGTAAGCCATTCCATAGATCTTGATCGTCATACTTGAACTGATGATGCAAACACAGACGAGGTGAAAGAGAGAAAAATGGGTACAAGAGTTCGCAAAATGCAGATAGACTAAAGCTGATGGCTGAAGTAAGAAAGATGATTGGAGAAGTTAGCGGGAGCGCTGAGTCTTTATAAAACGCAACACGTACTACACCTTCCACAGCAGCTTCGCCTCCGCAGTCGACTGCACGCGTCCGGAAAACCCAACAACGTCCCAAAACACAACCAGAAGTCGAACGGCTCTGCGTCCGGAAAAAAGGAAGCTTCGACACCACCTTCTTACACGTGTGTGAGTCTACCGATAATACTAATAATAATATCAGTCTGTTTTTTTCTTCCCGTCGAAATTTCGCCAAATTAAACTATATTCTAATTCAACAATTGTAAATTATAGGAAATTTTTTAGGGTTTCAATCAGGGTTTTTTCTTCTAAATCTTGTCAGGTAGGTGGACTGGCCATCATAAGTACCGTAGTACCTCGGCCATTTCAACACATGTCCGTCAAATAATTAATTAATTTTGAAATTTTCATTTCAACAAATGGAATATTCCTAAATATTCACTATTTTCCCTCACCATGTTTTATGATTTGGAAGAAATAATTTTTAGAAATTTCAACATTTCTGAAAATAATATAATTAGTGTTGAATTGGCCCAAGGTACTAGGATATGTAGAAATATTTTTGGAGCCGTGTTATATTTTGTCAACTTGCTAGAATGTGCTAGAACCTCTGGCCTAAATGGGGGGGGGGGGGTTTTTCAAACCCTTTCTTTCCTCGAAAGATGGTGACTTTGGGCCATTTTTTTCCAACAAAAACCCTTTGTAGTCTTGACAGCCCCCTTTTCTTTTATCACCAGGTGCCAAAAGTGAGGAAAATACATAAATATCCAAATATTTATATTTGGTTTCCTGTGTGCTTGTATGGTTTTTTTTTTCCTCCATGTTGTGAGGTAGGTGGGTTGGCAATCATCCACAAGATGACTTAGCTAAATTTGGCTACAGTTCAGAGAGGACATTTACAAAAATATAGGATTCCTGCTATGTTTTGGCAGCCTGCTCAAACCTATTGTCTAAATATGGCAATTTTATTTTTATTTTTTTCCCTCAAAATATGGATGATTGTCGGTTTTTATTACATTGGAATAGCCACTTTGGTTGCATAAGAAATTTCCTTTAAAAAAAAATGCGGATCCATGTGAGACCTTCAATTTGAAGGCCAGGGTTTTACCCTTTAGGCACAGCCTTTGGAGAATGAGCACCTACTCTTGCACCATAGTAAAACCCAAATTATTTTGGGTTGCTTTGTCTAGGTACATATATAAATGTCTTTCTTCTCCAAAAGACTAAATGAGGGGTCTCAAAGTTAAAACTGAAGTTGAGGGCGTGGATTTAAAAGACATAGTTTTGGATCTTTCAGCTGTCATACTTTGAAGAACATAATTTTTTAAAAATGTTTTTAATAATTCAAAAAAATTGTCCAGTTTCAAATTTTTCCGAATTTCACATGTGATGTTTCTTTACAAGACCAATTATTTCAAGATTAAAAAACAAGTGGTTATATCTTGTGGTTCTTTAATTAAAAAACCGTGTTACATTAGACATGACTAAGAATTATAAACTTTGGTTATTAGTAGATTCTTTGTGAGTAAAATGTTGCAAAATGCACATGATGCAAACCCTAAATCACTAAATCTCTCCAAAAAAAACAAACATTTTGAACACATTCCCAAATGTTAAAAAAAGGCATTTCAACTTCTCAAAAGGTTGAAAGTAGAACCATGCAACAAAAAAACACATGTAATGTAAAATTAGGGTGATGACACCCTAATGGATGAAACCATCATCACATCAACTATTAAAAGCGAGAAAGTGACAACTTTCGACATTTGATTGTGATGGGAGGGTGCAAGCCAACGGGATAATTTTATAAGAGGATTGTGAGTTTTAAAAAAAAATTGTACGAAATAATTTTTGAATGAAATCTTTTGTAATTTATTACTAAAAATAAATATAGTTGCCCCTATAAATCACATTTTTCGTGTTAATCATGTTGAATAAATATGAATTTTTCAAAATGTGTAAATTTTGCCAGATTCTACATTTCATCTCGAAAATTTATCATAATTTTAAATCATATAAAAAAATATTAACTACTTTTGGTTTTTGTTTCTTATATTAAAAAATACAACTTTGTTTTGTATGTCATGCACATTACACCCCATTTATATGTGGTAAAGGACTTTTGAAAAAAAATAAATCTAAAAAATGCTTTGAATTTTTAAAAAATTTAAATTTCATATCTTTTAAAATTTGAATGTTTTTTGAACTTGAGTAATAGGTTACTATCATCTAAATTTTCTTACCATAAATATTATGTTATTATAACAATCCTTTACTTAGTCCTTTGTAAAATTAATCATAGTTTAACACAACACCTATTCAAATTCAAACATCCTTATGTAAAACCAAAACCCAAAACTTAATTTAATGAATTTTTAATTTAAATTCCTCAACATTCATATTAATAATTTAACACAACTTCGAATGAGTAACATAATTTTTAAATGTCAAGAAAAAAACAAGTGTAAAAAAATTCACAATTTTCACCATTATCCAACATGGTTTTTGGCTCCTATTTTGGTATTCACACTTGGGAGGAAAAGGGTTTGTGAACAATTTTTTTTTGCATTTGTGATTTTAATTTTTTGTTAATTATGTGGGTTAACTCAGTTTTGGTGGATTTTTATTTCAACAATGTTAAGGGTTTTGAATTGTCTAATTATTTTCCATTGTTGTTGTGAATGACTAATTTCTATGATGCAGTTTAAAGGATGCAAGTTATGGAGTGCAAGAGGGAAACACTGTATGAACGAGTTTTGGGAACAATTTAAGGACACCCAAATCTAAGTTCCTCCTTCTTGTTGTTTTTGGTTTTCATAGTTTGTTTGGCATCACATGCTTGTAGGAGTTGTGATTTAGAATTTCAACATTATGTTGGTTGGGGAAGAATGCCCTTATGCCATGAACCATCCTTCTTTTTGAAGCTATGCATTTTTGCTACACCATGAGCTTTAGAAGAAGGCACATAGGTTTAAAAATAGATTTTAAGGGTCATGATTAAGGAAATGATAAGAAATCCTAGGGGTTTCAAGAGTAGTCAAAGTGGCAAATTAATTTGTGATATGTTTGGGTGATTATGGAAATATGTGGGAAAAGGGTGGGTTTTGTTTTCTAAGGAAATAATACCCACCACATTAGGAACTTCAAAGAGAGATTTTGTTTTATAGAAAAATCTTGTGTGTCATAGGAAATTATGTCAATGATCTACCTAGAACACTTTTTTGTTTTTGTTCAACTTCCTAAGTTGATATATGCAAAAATATGTTTTCATCTTACCTCTATAAAAATAGACATCATATGAATTGAGAATTTCAAGTTGTGTGATGTATTTGCATGTGTTGAGTTCCATATTGTGTGCAACCTCCTAAATTATTGTGTATGTGGATGTGTTCCATCTTATTTCTATGGGAAACAAATTCATATGAGTTTGGCATAAGTTTTGTCACAACTGTAATTGCCACAAAAATGATCATGGGGTTCAATGAGAATGAAATTGGAATGTGTTGATCCCTAATGACTCGTAACCTAGATTTTATTGGATCGGTAGCAAGTATTTGAACACTATAGGTTCATATTTTCATTATTTTTTGCAATTCTAGAAGATTTGATTATGATAATCATGTTGTGCATTTGGAGACATTTGTTTCCCATTCTTTTTGGTGACACACCCATGTGTTAATGAAAACATCGTTGTTTTTACTTCAAGGCTTCTTAATGACGTCAAGGTCAATTGGATTAAAGCCTAAGCTAGTAGTAAAAGGATGATCAATAATCATATTCACCCATAGAAGTTGAATCAAGGTCAAGCCTTTTGGCATGCCAATTGTTACTATCAAAAATATCAAGACCACCTCCCTTATGTTTAATGAAATCATAATGGGTTGGTCTATTCTTGTGGGGTGTGTTGGTTTATTGTTGTTTCTAGAAATTCAAATGTGACTATAAACTCAAACTAAGATGGCAAAGAAAACACAAAAGGTGATTATCTTCAAAGTATCAAGATGGTTGGATCATCTCCAAAGTAATTAAACATTGTTTTGTACATAAATGTAGATTCTTCCTATTTCATTGGACTAGATAGAACCATGGTAATGTGCTTACAAATTGTTTGCACATGCACCATTAACATCACTAGGTTGACATCTATATTAGATCCTTTAGTTTGAAGAACAATTGTCATAGTAATGGTTAATAACCTTGCTTATGTTTTGCATTTTCACATACAAGGTAAATGGAATTTGACAAAATAGAAAACCTCTTCTTACTTAGCAAGGTTTTGCAAGTTCAAGTTTGGCCATGGAAATAATTGGACAACTACATTGATAGGATTAGGGCATGCCATGCTTTTGAAAAAATTGGCCACACTATTGTGCAATGAGGTTGGGAGTTCAAAAAATGCTAGATTTTCAAGTTGACAATTTTTTAGAAAAAAAAAAGGTTCTTTACACCTTTGGCTTCCAAAGGTTCCTGGAACCGTAAAATATTTAAACTTTTGACCCTTATTACATAAGTTGGTATATACTTGAATTGTGGGGGGTTTGTTCCTATTTTTAATAACCACACAACAGTAGTTAATACTAAAATTGAAAATTAAAGCTCTAATTACACTTGGTGTTAAGGACTCTAGTATTAAGTCCCCTAACACTAAGCTAGTTATCTAAAATTTAAACCTATTTACCATAAAGTACAATGTGAAGTTAGTTTCTAAAACTCCCATTCACACCTATGATGTTAAATGCCACTAATGGCTAGGTTAATGTTGGACCCTAACATTTTTTCATCATCATTCACAAATGTGATGATGGTAAATACATTTTGCAAATTGTTTTTTTAATAGGGTTTTAGGTAGGTGGGTTGAGTCGCAATAAAAAGAGCCATTCAAGTCAAGGACTAAGTCCTTTCTAAGGATTACATTTGACATGTGGCCTTACTACATTGGTTTAAAAATACCCAATTTGATAGTTTTTCATACAATTTTCTAGATTAAATATCAATATTGAGACCATATATGATGCATACTATAATAAACATATGAAATTTCTACATCAATCCTTACATTACAATCAAACCTATAACTTTGCTTTTAATCATGATCATAAATTTTGAATTATATTAGTCATTGAGGATGTCTAAACATCATAATTTAATATCAAATCGTCACACAAAATTCAAAATCACTTTTGAATGGTTCAACACATCTGGCCTTTTTTATGAAGTATATTAAAACCTATAACAAATTTGAAAAAAATTGGTAAAATTTTGAGTAATAGAAGTCACATCCAAATTTTCAATGTGTTGAAAAAAATGATTTAATAAATGTTTTTTATTTGTAAAAGGACTTTTTAAACACAATGAAATGATTCCAAAGTCATGAAATTTGAACCTCATGAATAGACAAACACAATTCCAAAAGATGAATAAAGAATTCATTAAATACAATTGATTGCATAATTCTTCAAAATAATGATAGTACAATTTTTCATTACATTCAACAACTACTTTGGTTCCTTTTATTGTGACTACACCAAATAGTAGGTAAATAGATGGGTGCATGGGTGGGTAAGAGAATAATGCAAAAACATTTTGATAAATTACCATTGGCTTAAAGTTCCCTTTAAGGGCTTGTTACTTGGCATTGAATTTTAATCTATGTTTTTTGAAGATTTTATGTTAAGTTCATGTTCATTTAACATTACTACCCATTTAACATTGGATGTCACCTAAGTTTTGATGTGAATTAACATTCTTGGTTTGAATACAACATTTTTCTTGTTTTTCTTAACATTTATTCAATACCTTACCCTAAGATTAGTTTCATCATTAAATAATCCTCAATATCAAGAAATTAAATTTTATGAAAATATGAAGTTGACATGTTGAAAACCATCATAATTATCATAGGTTATACTTTGAATAAATTCATTAATTACTCATATCACAAGATAATAGTAAATGATGGAATAATAATAATTTAAAATTTTAAAATATTCATTTTTTGGAAAAAAAATATTCATTTTTTCAATGTGGAAATTGACCCTAGGTTATGGTATTCACTTAACATCAAACGTGATTGGAACATAATAATAATAATAATAATAATAATAAGCAATGGATTAAATAACATATATTTATATCATTAAAAGATTTTCATTTTGGGAATGTTTTATTTACTAAGACCAACTATTTTTATTTTTTTTATTTGATTTTTTTTATAACATGAACTAGTTCGTTTTTGAAAAAGATTATTCTTACCCAACAATGGTTTGAACTTTTTTATTTTGAATGTTAACAAAAATGACATAACCATAGTTGTCAGAAAATATAGTCTAACATTATAATTGATAGTTTCATGCGCATTTGAGACATGTGACAATCAACCATGGGTTGACTATTTTATTTTATTTTTAATGTCACAATGGACTTTTTGTAAAATGTATTGTATTCAAATGCCATAAACATATGGTAAAATCATTAGTGTGATACTTTTTTTTATGGATTAAAATCACCAACTTGAATAAGAATATGGATTAGGTAATGATCAATCAACAAACATGATTGATTAACTTTTAAAAAAAGTTGTGAAGGGATACACTTGATTTGCTAGAACCATCAAAATTTTTTTTTGAAAACTAAATGAGTTACTAAAGAACTCTACATAAAATTTTGGCAAAAGGGTAACATGTTTATTCCCAATTTGTTTGCACATTCATAATCTGCAACCTTTAATGGCAAGAAAGTTTATAAAAAAGACTTATGCATCATTTCATGATATAATTTTAATAAAATATTAATTAGGCATATTAACAAAACTCAATAGTTCAAAAGTTTTTATCTTAGTCATGTTTTGTTGGATTGATTTTTTTTCTTAACATGTATGTCAAATAGTTATTTAATTGGGTTCTCTTTCATTTGAATTTTGTTAGTTCATAAATTTCCACATAATCCACACTTAACATTGGGGTTTTAAGGTTTTTTTCATTTTAGTGTTAAAAATATGGACTTTTGGGAATATTACATATGCCAAAAATGAGCCATCCTATCTTGTAACCACCCCAAGGGGTCATTATTATAAAAGCTATCAATAACAGCCTAATTTTTTTTTAGATATTTTCTATTTTGGTAGGCTAAATTCCTTCCTAAGGTTTAGAAATTCAAATTTTTTTTGCCTTTTAACAATGTCCCATGCATTTTTGTCACTCCAATGATGATGAAGGTTGTCAAGCACTTGGATAAGTTCATAATTGAATGTCCTTGTATGAACCATTTAAAAAAAAAATTTGGTGAATTTTCACTATTTTGCAAAAAAAATGACATATCAACATCGACTTGAATTTTTTTTTGAAAAATTAACTAATTTTTTTAGATTTTGAAAATATAATTTTCAATCACTAGATTTCTAACTTAGGCTTTAATAAGTAGCTACAATATAAATGGATTAAAGTATACATATTATGAAATATGTTCTATAGGCAATTGTGGTTAAATCATGTTATTAATAATAACCTTTTTGGCCATATTGAAAAGTTGAAAAAAAAAAGGTTTGAACATGTGAAAAACTGTCACAAACTACACAAAATTTTATGTGTGATGAATATACAAGGAAAATTTAACTTAATCAATAATAGAAAATCTACCATCCATTAAGGCATATTGTTGCATCTTGGTTCACAAAATTCATACAATTCTATTCCTTAACAACTACCCCTTTGCCTAGTAACAATGACCTTGCAATGCCCAATATGCTTATGGAGGTCATCAAATTTTAACATTAGGAAATTTTGTCAACATTCTACATTCTTGTAGACCTTACATTTAACCATCATCATCTTACTATTGGCCCCTAACATTGCCTTAACCCAAAGCAATTTAGATGTTTGGCCAAACATCTTGGAAGACACATTTCAATTCCCACTTTGCTTTCTAGGCTTTTTGGGCTTTGGAAAAATTGAACCAAGATCTATGATAATAAGCTTTTATTTTTAATGATTTGGACCAAAATCCATCATAGCCTCAAGTGGTAAGTGACATTTCCCACATACATCACATTCTTCCCATACATTTGTGTGCTAAAACATGAAGCATCAACTTGCCCTTGTGGTGGTGGATCCAACCACCAAAGGTTTGAAAACATCGACATGACCTTTTGAAAAGAAATGTTGAAACATGAAGTTCAATAATGGTTTCATTGGAGGTGTGATAAGACAAAATGAAATGCATATAACTCTTGAAGTTTTCAAAATAAAAATACACCTACAAGTTCCCTTCCAAAATGAACAACAAATCTCCTACTTTTCATTCAAATGAAAACACAAGCTCAATTCATCCACATTGCACAACAAAACATGAACAAAATTGACAAAACAAAAAGAACATTCAATGAGGTCAACTCAAGTGCACTCATGCAAGAGAGTAAAAACAAATATTGCAATATAAAGCCATTCTATAAGTTTCATTGTTCATATACTTGGGCATGCACACCTTCAACTTGGTAGCAAAAAAGTTGTGAATCCATAATCTTTTACTCAATTTCCTTCTCAACATTCACAGTTCATTGCACGCATAAACACATAAATCACAGATAAACCCCACAATTCCAAATTCTTAAAGACAAAATCACAATATTGCAACTCAACAAATAGGTGTCCAATTTAAAAACTCATGAATCAAGGTGGTTGAAACCAACTATCTCACAATGCACATACAAACATTAAAGGTCGTAAGATGGTGGCTATGTACACTGCAAACTTAGTGAATGGGAGCGAAAAGGAAATAGTGTTGAAGGTAATGAAAATGATGATGGGCACAAACTTTAGGTTGAAAAAGTTGTGTGGGGGTGAGTGATGTTTGAATTGACGCAACATTTGATTATTCAATCTCAAATACTAGCATTTGACAATCCTTACATGTAGTCACAATCAATAACCTCCTTTTATCATTGATAGAAATGGCAATTTAAAAAAAGTTCTCAATGTAAGACCTTGGTGAAAAAGGTAAAATTTATCACTTGTAATTTAAAATGGAGAAATGAAAAGGCCATAAGGAAGTAAAAAATGTGCAACACTTTGTCATTAAAAAAAGGTTGCATGCAAATAAAACATAAATACAAAATATCCTTCAAGCCTTCACCATAATAAAATAAAAGTCAAAAAGTTTGTTAACAAGATTTTGTATTAATCATGGGTGTCACAACCGTAAAACTATCCAACAATGAACATTAAAACTATGAAAAAGTTATAAAATGGGTTTAAACATAATTGAAATATGCCACAATTATGGAAGGAATTAAAAAGCTTACACATGCATTCCTCTACAGATTGTAAATATTAATAATCTTCAATATAGGCCACCCCCTAGCAAGGAGCAATGTCCACAAAATGAAAAGGATTCTAATTGTGATTGGTCAACAAATAATTATTCATTTTCATTTGATAACCTTCTTTGATTTTTGGTTTGTTGTATATTATAAATTTCATGGTTGTTTTCTTGTGATTATGTTTACGAACTTGTATCATATTTCATGTTTGGTTTATTATTGTGTTTACCTTTAGTGTTTTAATTTGTAATTGTTTGTATGTTTATGAAAGAGAATGTAAATCTTGGACTAATGGAAAAATACAATGTTGAAATTGAATAGCCATAGGCAAGATACAAAAAAACTCCCACAAGCATGAAGTCAAGAAATGGGAATGAAAAGAGATGTATTCTTACCTTCTACCAATTGTGAAGGTTGGGTTTGATCATGTGTTCATGAAGGTCATTTGCATGAAGGCAAAGTTGGATCAAAGGTCATGTAAAACTCAAAAAATTAAATAACATTTTGCACAAAAGATTCCATACCAAGGGAGGGTAAATGAAAATTGGCTCCAAGGGGTATTTGTAATCATTTGCAAGGGCTTGCAGTGCATAACAATGGGATCATCAATTGAAATCTTATGCTAGAAATTGCTATTCAAAACTCCCATAAATTCTTGTTATATTTATCTTTGCAAAAACCTACAAGATATTTTTGTCATTGGAAACTAAATTAAAATTAAAAATAAATTAGTTGCACAACAAGTTCACATCAAGTCAATGGCACATGTCACATTTGAACCATAATACCTTGGTAGCTTTCACACTAATTATATTATTTTCAGAAATGTTGAAATTTTTTGTCAAAGAAAATAAAATTATGAAGGAAAATATTGAATCTTCAAGAATATTTTATTTGTTGAAATGAGATTCTCGAAATTAACTATCATTGTATGTGGGCTAGCTAAACATTTCATTGTTAAATATTTAATAAATTTTCAAAAACCCAATTTGACATCATCCCATTTTGCAATATCTTTTGATATTCAACAAAAGTTGAGATATTAACTTCTACAAATCAATAAATCTGGAGTATTAATAAGTTAAAAATTTGGTGTTGATTGCACTTTGATGAAGTTAAGGGGATTGAGTAATCTCTTTTTAAATTAATGAAATTAATCATTATTATTCTCTCTCATGAGTTCAATATTAATTAGTTAAAAGTAGACTCCCATGTTTCATCTCACTTTCATGAAGTTAAAGAGGGGTTGAGTACCATAGTACCTTGGCCATTTCAACACATGTCTATCGAATAATTAATTAATTTTGAAACACTCATTTCAACAAATGGAATATTCTTAAATATTCGTTACTTTCCTTAGCAATATTTTTGATTTGGAAGAAATAAGTTTTGAAAATTTCAACAATTCTGAAAAGAATATAGTTAGTGTTGAACTGACCAAGGTATTGAGGTAGTTTACTATCAGAATGGTGAAAGAGATTTCATTACTCTCTCATCAAGCAACCTACTTTGTCTAGTGGGAACAAGTCTAGTGGGAACCACTTCTTTTATGCTAGGCTAGTGAGAATTAATTTTTATGTAAGTGGGAAAACCTAAAATACAACTCCCACTTTTATGCGGTGGTGAAAATTATTTTTCATTATTTTACCACTGAAAATAGGATACCTATTTATTTTTTCATGCTTATTTATTATTTATGCCAAAATTTTTTGACAATCAAGTTTGAGCTGTAGACTTTCCAGGTCAGAGACTTGAATTTGAGATAGTCTAAACACAATAGATTGCTCCATAACTTGATAAACACTTTGGTTATATTTTTTATAACGATTACTTTCGAAAATCGCAGAATTAAAAAACCAAATGTTGAAGTTAAGATTTAAGATTTATTTAATTATTTGATAACAAACTGCCGAAATGGTGAAGGTACTATCGTATATACAATTCATTTTGCCATGTTTATGGGTAGGCAAGGTGACATAGTAAAACATTCAATTAATTGGCCCAAATGGGGGAGAGAAAACAACACTAATTACATATATTAAAGGATGTCATGATGTGAAGCATCATTTCATCCATCTATCTTGTCATCCATCTGGACGGATGCAGTTATGTCATCCCCACTATATAAAATGGAAGCATAGGGGCTTCCATGTGACACACCATTTGAACTTATATATGTTACAATTCAACTTTAGGCAAAGTACTTGGGATAAAATCTGAAAAGAAAACCACCAAAAGAGAAAGGCCAGTGTGTTCAAATGTAAGTTAACTCCAATTTTAGAAAGTATCTTCTTTGCAGGCTAACTAAGGCTCATGCAAACCTGTTTAGATAGAAGAGCACCACCTCTTGAACAAAAAACCCCTCCTTCAACCCCTCCTTCAACTTGGAATAAAAATGTTGTGCTTCCCCAGTCCATGTTAAGCCTTCTCATTGGCTGCATGATTTTATTTTTTCTAAAACTCTTGGTCACCATTTTCAACCTGGGTTAATAATAATACCCCTTTCTAAGAGTGTGGGTATCCATACTATTGCAATTCATATTTACTAAGGTAAACCAGCTGGTGACTGAACATTTAAACTTTCAGGGCAAGCCAGATCCAAGGGGAGGGCTCCATTGTTTATGGTGTTCAAACAAAACTTGAACCCCTTCTATTGGTGCATCTGGTTACATATAGTAAAGGACGTCGTGAAGCATCATTTCATCCATCTGTGTCGTCATCCATCCATCCATCCGTCCGATTATCCACCCGTCTCGTCATGGTCTGTTTACTCCAACGGGGTGGAGAAAGAGTGAAATACAGACATGGCGTGGTGGGCAAATGTATTGTCAAATACACACACACCTGTGCATTAGGCACGGGGTGCATCCATTTGTCCCATCATCCATCCGTCCATCCGTCTGATCATCCATCCGTCCCGTCATGGTCTGTTTACTCCAACGGGGCGGAGAAAAAGTGGAACCAACACCCACCATTGCACTAATTGGCTATTTTGTCCATGGGATGGGCTGAATTTCTTCATCCAGCCTCAATCACTCACCTTTTTTTAATTTTTGACCAATGAGTTTTTTTTGGGATGTTTTTTTTCTCAACCCTAACCTTCATACTACCTTTTCATTTAGAATACAATATAAAAGAAGAGGAGAAGAGAGAAAGAAGAATAGAAGAAAGGACCCAGACAAGCTGCGGAGGGTAAGAAGCCGAGTTAGACTAATAGCCATTAAACGACGTAATTAGCATTCAAAAGAGATTCCACTACATAATTAGGAGTTTCGGAGATATTTGCTAGAGAAGAGAAGCAAGGACCCATTCATACTGCGGGTGGTCATCAGCTGGGTTTCACTAACGATAAGCCATTATATGTTGTAATTGGCACTCAGGAGAGATTCTACTATAATTGGGAACTTTTTTGGAGACTGGGAGCTTGGGAGATTATTGTTAGAGAAGAGAAGAAAAAACGGAATTGGACAAAGGACATGACTAAGTTGTGGGTGGTCATTATCTAGTTTTGATTAATAAGTCATTATACGATGTAATTGGCAATCGGGAAAGATTCTGCAGCATAATTAGGAACTTCTTTGGAGATTATTTGCTGGACATCACGATTTTTTATGTGCCCCTTTGCAATATATTTTTGAATGAGCTTTGACCCTAAGAAACTCAAGGTGAACGGTGCAATATCGCTCCTATGTGACCATTACGATGTTAAAAAATTGATGGTGAAGGTGAGAGGTAAAGATTGTAAAACAAAACAAAAGTAAAAGAATATTACTTAAATAATGTTAAGATTAGGGATTGTTTTTCAATTTTGTGAGGTTGAAAAAATGGAAAAAAATTCCCAATTTGAAAAGAAGATTTAAATTGCATTGATAAAACAAATTTGTCTTAAACATTTTCAAAACAATTTACCCAAAACAAAAGAAAAAATTAATTGTGAGTTAGGATTCAACGCTATTATTTAGGTAATATTACTAAACTTTGCATTTTGGATTTTGCATCGTCATCAATTTCATGTTCAAATGGCATTTGCAATCACAATAAACAAGAGTCAAGGTTAGACATTGAACAACGTTGGGGTATATTTGTCGTCTCCAATCTATTCCCCATGGCCAGCTGTATGTTGCTATCTCACGGGTCGCAAGCACTGCAAATATCAAGATTTTCAGCGGCCAGGGTCCCAATGGATACATATGGAATGCTGTATATAAAGAGGTTTTGAAAATGTAATTTATAATTGTAATTTTGTAATATGTACCGTCAAATACACACACACCTGTGCATTAGGCACGGGGTTCAAACTAGTGATTGTGTATGGGAGAATGCTCGCAGTGTTTTTTTTTTTCAAATTCCTCAAGTACGTGCACTGGCTAGGATCCTCAGCATTAATTAGCAGTAAATGGCGACTGTCCTTACGGACTAGTAGATCTTTTTTGGAATCCTGTCTAATTCTGGCGACCTACAGGAACCCACTGTCTAAATCTGGCGACTTCGAAGTTTTTTTTCTCAAGATATGGCGAATTTTAATTTTAAAAATCTTTAAAATCGCTTTGTTGGATTCGCCAGCCTTTTTTTTGTCACCAGGTTGCTAAAATTCGCCAAAATAAAAAACACTGGTGAAGTGCGGGCATACGTGAATGTTTTTTTTTTATATTGGCGAAATTGTGGCCCAAAGAAAGAAATTAAAAAGCTACTTCTGCAGGTCGAAAAGGACATTCCGTAGATCTTGTTAATAAGCTAACTAGGAAGCTTCTAGAACATCAAGTTTTCTGTTGGCCGTGTTTTGTTCTGGATGACATGAAAGTCGTGGCGCTTCCCTGTTTCCAGACCAGCGGTCAGTAATTTTGACATTAGGTCATTTATCTATTCGCCAGCAGGGGTTTTCTTCTTTTTCTTTTTTTATTAAAATTAAATTTTGCTAAATTCTGTGATGTAGCCACATGTGACATTGGCCATTGCCCATCACCATCCACAAGAGAAATTAGCTAAATTTGGCTACAATTTAGAGAGGAAAGTAGACCAATTTTTTTAAAAAAAATCTTGTTATATTTTTGGTGGAACCTATTGTTTAAATATAGTGAACTATGAATTTATTTTTTTCCCTCTAAATCTGGCAACTTTGGGTGCATTTTTCCAACAAAAGACCTCTCTATGAACCGCACTAGATTTTTTCTCCCCCTCCAAGTCAGTGTTTTCTTTTCTTTTTTCTGGTGACCAAAATAGAAAGGGTTTGTGAACTTGTAAAAACATATATAGTTTTGGGAAAAATCCCCCAAGTTCACCATAATTAGAGAGAAAAGAAATTGTGAACACTATATTTAGACTATAGGTTTTCTTGCTGGGTTTCAGAAAAAATCTACTCTTCTCTCTGACCTGCAACCAAATTTGGCTAAGTCCTCTTGTGGATAATTACCAGTCGACCAACAGCCCCCACTCCCCAATTGGAAAAAAAATTGGCCACCAAAAAACAAACACACCACATTACACGTATTGCTTGGCATAAGGAAGGCATGTGTTTGTGTGCTTTTGGGTGGCCTTGATTGGACCATCAAATATGATGGAATTGGGCAATTTTTTTCAATGAGAAATTCTTTGTACAGGTTGAGATCATAATTTTCAGGTCCAAATTTGACAAAACAAAAATCTATGACTAGAACAAGTTGGTGGGAAAATAAAGCATTTTATTTTGTACCTACATTGAAAGCACTTCCAAAATAATGCTCCAAACACACTTGGTGTTAGTTAAGAAAATATAATTATCTTGAACATTAGGGTGTACATTATTTAACCACTAACAAATTATCAAAATGTTAATCTAACAATGCAATATTGACACCTATCCACACCTAAAGATAAGTTAGGTCTAACTTTAGTATACCTAAGTTAACTTTGCTTTATCACACACTTGTGTTTAGACCTAAAATTAAAGTTCTGGCCAAAGTTTCGAATCTTGTGATGTTTGTTCATCAACCATCAGGTTACTACGAGTCCAGCTAACTTAGTAGCTTCCATTCTATGGACTTCCATGAAAGCAACAATCTGTTTTTGTTTGAACAGAACATGCATCTTCCCAAAAAATGAACAAACTTTTTCAGCACTCACAAAACTCAAAAGCCAAAAGAATCTAGGAAAGACCAAAATGGGGTGGATATTTGAAGACAAAATGTGAATAGATTTTATTGCACCATTGATTTTGTTTTGTAATGCAGACACATGGACAATGTCATTAAGAGATTTGCCCATGTTAAAACTCTAACCCATATAAGGGCTGATCAAGTTCAAAGTTGTATAAATTATTTCAATTCAACTACTTCTTAAGGTTTTTTTTTCAATTTTGCGATGTAGTTGAAGCAATGATCATCCATAAGATGATTTAGCCAGATTTGCCTACATATTAGATATGAAAGTAAAAAGAACAGAATCTTTCTATATTCTTGACTACCTACTGGAACTCATCATAAAAATATGATGATTTGGAAAAAAAAATCTTTTAAAATTTGGTGAATTTGGGCCCATTTTCTATGAAAAATCGTTGTAACGGATGAAATCATATTTTTCAAGTCAAAAATTGATGAAATTTTGCCAAAATAAAAATTCATGGTTCTTAACTATAGAGGTGGGGTAAAACAATGAACAAACTAGGTACTTGGCTGAATGTTTTCTATTGTTTTTTCATATACAATAGAATATAAAGAATAACACCTAGATATCCTAGTATGCCACGTTTTCAGGAAAGTTACTGCTGGAATGCGCATTACAAGTTGTAACTTGTATCCCGAGCCTAGGTCATAAAATCTTCAAAAATATATCAATTGGATAAATGTATATATGCTTCTGAAAAATTCCAAACCATGCATGGGTATATAAGTTTTGCAAGAATATTAATGCAAGTCAAGGTAAATGCCCCACATTTACCCTTCTCACATAGCAAAGGTAGGTGGCACCCAAATTGGCACCCAACACTATCAACACTAACAAAGTCACACACATGAAATTGTGCACATAAATCAAAATATACTCACCTACAATTCCAAGCTCAAAACACACAATGAATTACAAAACAAAATATGGTATCAAACCATGCCCCTTGTCCTTTGATG
>Ga0116231_10005095_pt1 | contig 26122 bp, 23 predicted proteins | sample S1TSphgellanicum_2_FD_89695 | JGI IMG/M metagenome (GOLD analysis project Ga0116231, IMG submission 89695) | Host-associated microbial communities from peat moss isolated from Minnesota, USA - S1T2_Fd - Sphagnum magellanicum MG | ecosystem: Host-associated > Plants > Peat moss > Unclassified... | reverse complement strand
CTCCGGAGGGTGAGGAAGGGTGATGGCTTTTAGGTGTGCGTTTCCCCCCTGCCCCCCCCCCGCCTTCCAACCCAATGTTTCAAGCTTGAACTTTCTGCAGATTGAGGAAGGAGGGAGAGATTCTGTGATGGGTATCACTGAATTCAGGAGGTTGCAGCTCAAGTGCATCTCAGATGCTTATATTTATTAGCTTCCATCAGAACCCATTCTTTCTGGAGAGAATCCATCTGGACACAATCCGGGTGGCTCTGGTATGAATTGAGAGCTGGCACAATTTCTGACTTTCTGTTGCTGCTAATTGCACAAGGTTCTCAAAGGAGCTGTGGAGATAGATAACTGGGAGTGTGAGAAATCCATCTCCCTCAAAACCCACAATTGCTTAAGACCCACCACTAAACCAATTTCTCTCATGGGGTTCCCCATCAGCTCATGAACCTTCTCCCTCCCCCACCCCCAACCATAGATAGATTGAGAAAAACGAATAGCAATTGATGCGAATTAGACTAGATACACATAGGTACATTGTTTCTGAAGCTTGAACTCTCTGATCTGGACTGGGGATCAACATTCAATCAAGCATCCACAACCCACAAATCTGAGAAGACATGCAAGGTACAAAGATTTGTGGAAAATGAACTATTATGCCCCTTGAATGTTGTGATTAGCGATCGGACAAGTTTTTTTCTTGTTGGTTAACAAAACCTCATTTGAATTTGTTTATTGATAAAATCTATTTCCAATCATAACACTTTATGTTGATTACAAAGGAGTTTATGACATTGGATTATAGGTTTTAATGACATACAAATTCAATGATAAAGAACCTAGCAAAGGTTCAATAAAAAGCTCAATCTTTATCAATATAATTCCTCTTTATATGAAATGGCATTGATTGAGGTTTATGTTGATGTTTGTCCCAATGTTTTTTCTTTTTTTCAATTTTCTTTTGTTGAGAAGTTGCAAATTTTTACTTGAAAAAAAAAATTACACTACAAACCAACTGAAAATTTTCACAAATTCATTAATCATTAGTCTATACTCATCTGAAATTTATAAGATTTCCATCTAAATTGAAACTCAAGACATGAAATCAAATCCTGAGGTTAATGATTATCACACCTTTCAAGGTTGCGATTAGTGGTCGGACTTATGTTTGAGTTGGGTAGTTGAAGTTAGGTAGGATTTGTTTGAGGTGTATGGCATGAGATTTTAATGTAACAATATATTAAATCCCCTTTAAAATTTGGTTATACTCATAACACTAATATGCCGATAACAAAGAAGTTGGTACCTTAATTTTCCATGATGTATTATAGGTAATTTGAATATATATATATTTTTAATTGAATTTTCAATGGTTGTGCAGTTATTTGATTTTTGAAACAACTAGTGATTCTAGTTATTTGAAAAATTAAAATAAGAAAATTGTTGATTCCAATTATTTCAAAAACCTTTAAAAACCTTTGATTTTTTATTTTTTATTTTGAGAACCATGGTTATATATCAAAACTCATTATTAGTGTACAATCCATGATTTTATTTTATTTTTCACACAAAAAATTGGGAAAATGTTGGAATTTTTCTTTTTTAGTTTAAATTTGACTAAATCTGTGGACAATTTTGCCAGATATGTTTATAAAAAATAAAATTGAGAGAAATAATGTGGCCAAAGGAAATGGGGTCTTGGCCTCTTGCCCCCTTATACACTAGGCCATTTACTCATTGGGAGGCTGACATATTTTGCCATTTAAAAGGCATATTTTAGGACACAATTTCCATGTTCCCCTCATGTTCCCCTGGACAGATGGTTCTCTCAATACTGGTGTACAAGTACCATATGGTAGGTAGTTCATCAAAGAAACATGTTGTACTAGTATTATATTTTGTACATACATATTTTGTACATACGAGAACTCACATTGAGATACAAGCTAGTACAAAGGCCTTAATCTAGAAACCCTAAACCCTTAATCTAGAAAAGATTTGGGACCAAGGAAACACGGGTATTGAGAATTTTTTTGGTATTCAAATACCATGGTGGTCTCAATAATGGTATCGTCGTATTTAAAATAAGAATTACATGTTGATAATTTTGGGTGCAATTGGTTAACTCTTGACATGTGCACTTTTACCACTTGTTAACAATCCTCAATTTTATACCCCATATGGTTTGCCCAAAGTTTCACCATGTCTAGTTGTGGGTATGGGTATTTCTCATGCATGTTGAAGGTGATGAATGTGATATATTTCTTCAAATTTATAACCCCTTTTGGTATGCACTTTAATATGGTACGTTAATTTCAGGGAAATAAATTGGGATAAATAACAAACCTTATTTGTACCTCTATATATATATATAGGGCATAGGATATACCGCACAACATCAATCTTGACCCTTTCAGATCATGGAGGAATCATGACCAATTTGATTTGCCCCTCTCTTAGTATTCCTAATCGAGAACACTAGTTTCAAAATTTGACACACATGAATTGTAGTTGCCATATCATTGAATAGGGCCCTTGCATCTTATGAGAGTTTCTTGTCTTTTTGATCCCTCATTATAAGAATTTTTTTAGGCAACATGATAGAAAGCTTTTGGTAGTTCTATGCAACATTGATGTGAAAGTCAATGAAAAGTTTTGTTGCCCAATGTTTTGAACATTTTAAAAACAAAAGTTGAATTAAATGATGGAGTGCCATTCTTAGTCACAATCCCAAACAATCCAAATTTTTTTGTTTGCCCCAAAAGGGATAATTTTTTTTTTTAAATTCTAGATTTCTCTTGAATGGTCAACTTTGACCATTATTCATTCATTTCAACTCTTTTTTGAAAAAACAAATTTCTACACATTTCCCATTTCTCATTCAAATCTCTAGTTTTTCAACCAAAACATTCAACTTGAAGTCCTCTAAAACTCCTTTTAGTTGAATTTTCAAAATATTCGTACCTTTTGCACGACTTTTAGGTGTGTTTGTGGAGGATGGTCCAATTTTTGAACTGAGATTACTATGGTCAAATGTCAATTAAAAGTTAAGCACTTCCCATTAAAATACGCTAATATTATCAATTTGAAATACCTTTGACCAATTTCACATTACTTAACTAATTTAAGACATAGGATTCAATTAAATGCTTATTAATTTATCTAGTTGAGCTATGCCCAAATAATTGTAACAATTTTTTTGTGAGACCCATGAAGTAAGAACACTTAAAAAAAGGAAAAGTTATGTGCTCTATATAAAAATAATTCAATTTTTGAAAAGTTTTCTAACAAAGTGAAGGAACTACCATACCTATGATTGATGTTTAGCAATGTGATTTTATTTTTTTAATATGATATTCTGTTTTATAACATGCCTATTGTAATTTTGGAATAATAACAACATAGTTTTACAACTAGAAAACATATTCATGCCTAGAGCTTTTTTTAGGGTCAAGGAAGGTTGCATATGTGATTCCTTTTGTGCATATTTTAGTCACCAACTAGGTGGCCACCTTATCATTTTTCTGGTGGGTTTTATGTGTTACTAGCTAAAAATTGAAATACAATTTTGGCTACTAGAGTTTTTAGAGCCCTTTGTGTTATGGCCACTTCAAGATTTGCAAGGTGAAAAATTTTGGCTCCTTCAAAACTTTAGAGGGTTGTTAATTAGCTATGGATGTTTCATTCCATTGCTATTGTGGCAATTTCATGCAACAAATCTACATCATGCCATGTACATACAACAAATTTACATCCCCAAGGCTCCACACCCAAACAAATTTCAAAGACTTCTAACCTAGTACCACATAGGCACAAACACTTGTTGAGGATTTCAACTCCCCATAGCAAAGCAAATGACCTACACAAAAGAAACACAATATAGACACAAATGCATAAACCAAAATGTTCATCCATGTGCATTCACAAGTTTACTATTGCTTTGCCCATGTTGTACACACACATAAACATAACAAAGGTTAGTTTTTCACAACTAACAAGCTAAAAATATTCAAGGACTTCAATGTCCCATGCCCATGACCCAAAGGCATTCATTACATGTTTAATTATAAAAGTCAAAACTTGTTGTAAAAGAAAATTAACACAAAATTGGGATCAAAAGTCAAAACCTATGTATTTAGGCTTCAATTATTTCATGTGTTTTTTTTCTATTACAATGGTTTCATTAAACAAGGTCTCCAATTTTTTTTAAAATCTACCCAAACATGTTCATACACAAGTATAAGGGTGTTTAATCAATTTATGCACTTTGGTTTTCATAAAAACAACTGTGTTGAAACACTGTTTGTCTTCTATAAATCCTAAAACTTGTACCATACAAATTTCAACAGGCTTGAACCATTCAAACATTTTCAAGGTTATGTGGATAATCCCAAGCTTCAACCACAATCAATGAAAATCATTGCAATCCTTGTCCATCTTCATGATCTTTATGGAATTGTTCTTTGTGATTTGAATGAACAAATGAAATTGGTTGTCCAAAGCCATGCCGTGCAACATAACATCATATCATTTTTAGGGATGGCCCAATAATTTTAGGCATTGCAAAGTGATCTTTCAGAGTGACTAGGTGACACTTGAAATTTTCTTTAAAACCATGCCGCATCTAGTGGAATGGGTAGACAATGCCCATGACTATCATTATTTCACAATCTAGGAATTGACATTTTAGTTCATGAACCAGAAAGTTGAGATGTTGCCTTAGAACATTGTGCTTTCACACTTTTCGGATGTTGTTCCCATAGTGTAAGACATATTGTTTCCATTTTCCCAATTTGCAAATCATCAACATGTCATCATGCCAATTTAGTACCCACATGAAAAACACTCCACTCAACATCAAGGTTAAGGCAAGTTGGGTTTAGAGCCCATACTAATGGTAGAACTTCATTTCAAAAGTTGATTAGATTATTGAAAACAACAAAGGCATCATCCTTGAATGCAATTTCAATTGTTCAAGTTGCATAAGCTTCACAACTTCAACAAAATACACAACATAAATGTTTTAAGCTTGAACCATTTTGACAAGCCCTTGCAATAATTCAAACAAAAACATGAGGCAATGAAAACCAAGTAAAATTTGAACATTAAACAATGTAATGATGTTGGCCTTGGCTACATCACATGCAAGTCGATATCCTCACATTTACATGATGAAGGGCTTGTATTTTGTTTAGTAGGAGAAAGTATTGACAATCAACACATCTTCACATTTCAAAGGATTTTTAGTGGTTTCACATCCAACAAAGCAACAAGCCTTTCAAACTCAACAATTCTCTTCCCAAATTGAGAAAATAAAAAATATATTCCAACAAGCAACTTTTCAATGTTGTTAGCCAATGATTCAGTAGATAAGTTTTCACTACCAAGTCAATTTAGTGTTCAACATAGTGGACATGCATAGAAAAAGAAACCACATCACATTTGATTTTAAATGGTGACTTTGTTGCACACACCAATAAATCCAAACTTTCTATTAATTCCAAATGACACCAACTTTTGGCCCACCACTTGAACATCCATACTACCAAAATTCAAGAAAACATGATGCAACACATGGGTCAAATTTGTTACAATAACACTTATTGCTAACCACCCTTTCAAAGGTGAGTTGAATGGGCATTCATTTCCATTTATCAAGCACATATGCATGGATCCCCACCCAACTACTATTGTTGATTATAGTCATCTCATCAACAAATATGAGATGAACCTAACAATATTTAAAACCTCTCTCATTTTGCCTATCACAATGTCACACAATCATGACCATCTCCCACCTAGACAAATCATTTTAATAGTTTTTTAAGGTTGTGTTTGACTTTCACATACCTTTCAAGTCTTCATATTATTCATTGCTCGACCCTGACTTGAAATATGAAAGTAAAATGCAAATTGGGTTTTCTTACATTTTTCATTACCCTTCATGCCCACACATACTTGTTGGAATACATGCACTGATTGATATAAGGAAAACAAACTTCTCGTTTTTTAATGTTGATTATGATTTTCAAAATAAATCGTCCGTTTAAGTCATTAAAGATATCTACCAATGCCTTCTTCTTGCCACATTGTACAACCCATCAAACTTAGGGCACAATAGTTTGTCATGCTTCTTAATGTGATTACAAACCTTGCATATCGCCTATGAAACTTTGCGATTTGAACCTACCATAGATTCAACCCAAGGGAACTTCATAGACCCAAATTAAATGACTTAAAGGTCTTGTTAACTTCATAAAGTTTTTTTTGCACAAACTTATTTTACTAGGATGGCTCCAATTTATTTTCAAGAGGTGTAACTTTAGCAATCTATACAATTGTAGATCTATGGCTAGATGTTGCAACATGTGAAAAAACAAATGACCCAAAAATAAGCTTCCACAAAGGTGAGACATATGATGCGATATTGACAAAAAAAAACACACCAAAAAAAAAAATCAAGCACAAACAAGATTACAAGCATAATCTTGACAATCGCAAGCTCCCAAGTTGTAACTTGCAACTACAAAAGCCAAACAAAAGACACAAAAAACCTTAAGGACTCAAAAAAGGCATGGAGACAAACTCCATGAAAGCATGTTGCAACCTTCATGAAAGCATGAATTTTGAATTGAGAAACAAGAGGTGCTAAGAATAAACCTCTTCTTGAGCTCAAATAACAAGCTTCATTATGATTACAACACATGAATCCCAAACTTTGTAACTCATTGCTATTTGCAAGCTCCAACACTAGAATCCATGACCACCACTTTTTAAATCCATATCCTCATGAATCTTTGAGCTTTGAGGAAGGTCTTTGCCTTGAACTTGTGCACACATTGTAAACCGTTAACCCCTAAACCTTCATAAATCAATACTAAGATTTTGTTTTGTAGAATATTTCAAGTTTGAAGTGCAACCACCCCCACATGTGCCCTTTAACCTTCATAAATGATCAAGTTGTGATTTGTGAACCTTCATTGTGGTACTATGCACTAATGCAATATGTAGATGTGATAGTATACCAATATAGGAATATGCTAAATATTGGCAATAGCTTACACCATATGGGTTTGATATTGCATACAAATAATATAGCAGTTATTGATACCAAAATCTCTCATCAATATACAATATCAAAACAAACGAGTGTTGGGTAGCCTAGTTAATTGATTTTCTTTTTAATTAACCTTGAGTTTCAGTTTTTTTTTAAAAACTTTAGAAATCAAAGAACCTTCAATTTCACTTTTGCAACAATTTGAAATCTAAGAACCTTAGGTTACAATTTTTTTTCAAAAACCCTAAAAAGAAGAGATGGTTTCCCCAAATTACCCACTAGTAAACATAATTTGACCAGCTCTTTAGCTTTTTTGACAACCGCGATTGTATATCAGAAATGCTTATTGTGATTGTTTGTGAACCGTGGTTAGTAAATCCTATACATACCTAGTAGGTAGATAGGTAAGAAAAATAGGTGACTACTAGGTATGTAGATATAGAGTTTATACATGGGTAAGGGAAGTTTGTACTACCTACCTAGATGAAACCCGGAAATTTTTGTTGGCTTTGCCTACCAAGAAGGCAAGGAAATTGTGTTTTAGATTCATTATAGAGTATAGTAGCTTAAGGGATTTTTATAGGCCCCTAGGTAATAATAATAATAGATCTTTTTTTTTTCTTTTTTTCTTTTTTTGAGGATTTTTGAAAGAAGATATTTTGGCTTGTGTTGAAACTTGAGATTAATTATCAAGTTATAATAATATCTTGAAGGATTTTGGTTTCTTTTAGAGGATTTTTGGAAGGTAATAATATTTTCTGCATTTTGAAATATTTGAGTTTCCATAATTCTTCTTTTGCCTTTAAGGTGCTTAAGTTTTATGGGTGGGGTTGGAAATAACTAAAACTTGATTGTAAGAAACTGACTGACTGACTGACCGGCCTTCGTTCACTCTGGCCAAGAAGACCAAACTGGACAAGTATCTATGTACTCAGAAGAGAGATGAGGATTGGGACACAAAGAAGAAGAAGAACAACAACAACACAACAGAAAGAGACTCTCTCTGTCTCTGTCTGTCTGTCTGTCTGTCTGTCTGTCTCTTTTCTGGGAGACTTGGTTTCAAGAGCCAGACGACAGAAACAACAAGATCCTGTCAGTTTCTAGTATCTTCTTTGGGAAGTGTTGTCGTGATGTTGTTGTTGTTGTTTTCTTCCGAAGTAGCCTCGTAATAATAATAAGAATGTAGTCTAATATAAGCTAGAAGAGAAATACTACAATTATTACTATTGTTATTATTATTATTAGGCAATGTATATATGTGCAAAGGATTTTGATGTAATGTTATTGAAAGAAAAAAAAAAGCTCTCTCTCTTTTTGGACTTTCTCCAAGAACTCCAAGAATGTTGCCAACAATAATGTTGGTTTTTGCAGTTGGTTGTTCTCCAAACTGCTGCCACGAAAACGAACTGCAACAACAATAGCAACAATAAGCATAGATGATGATCGATACGCGAGGCTCATGGAATGAGAAACAAACAACAGGTAAGTCGGATTTCTTCTTGTAGTGCTGATCTCATGGTGTTGTTGATGATTGATGACGATGCCAGAGAGTTTAGAGTTTTTTCAGCAGTATAATAATGGCTGGCAGTGAAAGAAAGAAAGAAAGAAAGAAAGAAAGAGAAGAAGAATGTATCAGAGAAGAAGAAAGACGGTTGTGAGGAAGGAGGATGCTCGTGAGTATGCCTAAACGCAGATCTGAAGCATCGTATAACGGCTGGCAGTGAAAGAAAGAAAGACGAGAAGAAGAATGTAATATGAGAGAAGAAGAAGAAACACTGTTGTGAGGAGGATGATGATCGTGACGATACCAAAACGCATATCTGAAGAAGCAATGACAAAGCAAGTCAGGAGTGAGAGAAAGATCCCCTGCCAGAGAACATTTGCAAAGGATTTGGATGCATTGAGAGAGCTCTCTTCATGTTGTCATCATTTGTTTGCTGCTCCTGTGCTGGTAGTTTGGTGACTCAGGAGGAGACGGTGGAGGACGGCAGCCTGGCGACGGTCGTAAGAAATTCTTGAAGAATGGAGGAGATGGAGGAGGAGGAGGAGGAAGTTCAAGCAAGGAAGAGACAGAGGACAGGAGTAGGAGAAGGAATGATGTCTTGTGTGTGGAAGAAATTGTTTCAGAGCTTGTCATGGCTCAGGACTTCTTCTTCTTCTTTCAGGATCGGCCCTTCTAGAGTGGAGGAGACGACGACAATCGCATGTCGGGGGGCTGCATCGTCGGTGATGGAGGAGTCGTCGTCCATGATGATCGCACAGAGAATCAAGCAAGTCGTAGAGGATTGGAGAGTGCAAGCTGTGGAACTGGAGAAAGAACGAGCTCTCGTGGTGGATATGGAGAAGAAGCTGTCCTCCAGGCGGGACAGTTTGCGTCAACTTACTCAGCAGTTGGAGACAGAGCGCGAAGTCAACAAGATTCTGCAAGCCAAGTTCTGTAGAAGCCGGTACGAATTGATTCAGAACGAGCACAAATACATCTTAAGCGCAGGGAAGATGCAACAAAAGATCCACGATATGAGCCTTGAATTGAAGAATTGCACCAAAGACAAAGAGTTCCTGCAATCTGAAGCGGAGAAAGGACGTCGCTACTGCAAAGACATGCAGCGGGAGCTTCGCAAATGCCGACATTCTTTGACGGAATTGAAGGTGGTCCAAAGACAGCAGCAGCAGCAGATGGACATAGAGGAGGAGCAGCGTGGTGGTCGTCGTCCATACGCACATAAGAAGAAGCAACAGCGTCTTCAAGAAAATCATCGTGCATTGAAGAAGCGGTCTAGAGGGGAGGAAAGTGAAGAACAACAGAATGCAGCAGCAGAAAGAAGGACCAATGGACGAGGAGACCTCAGTGCCTCGCAGGAAAGAAGAATCGACACGAAGTTTCTGAGCCAGGAGCCATCATCGCCTGCTGACAAGAGAGTGACCAAGGCAGCTGCTTCTGCTGAACAACGCCCATGAACACTGCTACTCCCCTCCCACCATCAAATCTCCAAGGAAACGGGCCTCTGCTGCTATCAGAGGAGTACAGATCCAACAAACTTCTCTTTCTTCAGTCCCTCCTGCTTTAAATCTGCAAGTGGGTATTCTACACGGATACTCTCTCACTACTCTTGGAGCTTTCAGCACAAACACACATTGTAAGATTTCTCCTACACTTCTATTTTTATCAACGTTTTTTACAAACTGTTGAGGATCTAGAAATACAGAGGTGGGTAGTTCAGTTGGGCTCTTTTCTGCACAACTTAGGGTTTAGGGTTTGAGCATCTTCACTATCATCTGTGCGTGCTCCTTCATGTCCTCGATTTCTTACTTTTGATTGTGGCTTTGGATCTCAATTATGTGTTATTTAATGTCTCTCTTACCCCAAGGACTTGTGGTTCTTGGATCCCATGCTTTTGTTTTTGCTTGCTGATCCCACTCAGATACATACAAGTCTACAGAAATCAAATACCCAGAGAGTGAATCAGGAAGCTCTTGAAGCTGATGCATACATATAGAAAGGAAACATTCTATAAATCAGGAAACCCTGGAAGCTGAGATAAATGACTCTGGCTGCATGTCAAGCTGATGAAGCTTGTGGATTTTGAGGTGTACATGTGAGCAAACAGAATGCACACATGGACACCTGAAAATCCTGAAGGTGTTCCTTTGGCATTGTCTTTACCATCTCTACATGTTTCTTTGCAGATTCAAAGGCAGATTCAAAGGAGAAGGCTTTCTGTGGAATCATGTGGTCACATTTATACTTTCTTTACTAACCCCCCATTTAATTCTCTCTGCAGATTCAAGCAGAAGGAAGGAGCTACTATCCACATCCATTCTTCAAAGACAGTAAATGTATCAATTGCTCATTTTGTTTTTCATCAATTATCCTTCATTTAAAAGCTGAAATTGTTGTAATTATGTCCCCTGTTTTTATGCCAAGAGATTAATGTACCCAAGAAAGTAGAACTTGTTGCAACAAATGTTTTTAAACATGGAGCTTCTTCTTAGAGTTTTTCTTTTTGAATTCCCGACATATGCTATTCTGGTGTGAGTTGATGAGCAGTGTCAAGAACCAAGTGTATGATATGCTATTGTGGTGTGAGTTGATGAGCAGTGTCAAGAACCAAATGTATGATAAGACTTGTAACTGTGAACATAGGACACAGCAGTTTTTGTTCCTCTAACTCCTGATGTCAATAACCACAGCTTTTTTTTATTGCACAATGAAGAGATTCCTCCAGTGAGCTTCCTATCCTTTCATTAGCTTCAAGATTGTTTAAAGACCTGCACTGATTTTTCTAGTGTAATCAGAAAGCACCATACAGAGCGTAGCTATTCTTTCTGCCATTGTTCACAGGGCATTTCCAAAAAAAGGAATGCACCATTGTGGCACATGTAACAACTGCCATTTGCTACACAAGTGTTGACTCTCTCCTCTCAACATGGGTCCTGTAGGTAGGAAGGTAAGTAGAATAATAGGTGGCTTCTCAGTACTGGTTAGTACATAGGTAAAAGGGCTAGTGCATTGTTAGTAGGTATAGGTTGTAAAAGCAGAAACTGAGCTACCCAATGTGGTTAACTGCAACTCAATGAAAAACCATTTCCCGTCCACCTACCATCCATCAACTGGTGAATTTTTGGTTTCCCTCTGGAACCTAATATAGCCTTTTGACACTAACTCAAAGCTGGCATGATCAAGAACTTTGTCAGAACCTCTTTTCTACGGAAGAAGATGTAGGGCATGAAATTTTCCAAACAACTGTGACAATTGGTTTCCAATCCAAGCTACCATTTCAAAGACAATAATAGGCACTACTATGCTATCCATCCAGACTTCATCCAGGGAGTTTCCATTGAACTGAAGAAGCTGGATTGAGTAGTAGTCCTAGATTCCCCGTGTTCTAGACTGCTATTTTAAAAAGTGGTGCTTTTATGCCCCCTGAGACATGACACTTCCTGCAAGCATCTTTGCACAGTTTCTTAAGCTAATCTCATATACTGTCCCAGCAATCTAGAAATCCTGTTGGTGGAAAGGTTCCTCAATTTATGTGTCAGAGGTATGGCAACAATAAATGCTGCAAACTTGGTAGGTTTCAACATAGCCCATGAAATTGATCAGTTATGTTCCTGCAGTGTCCATATCTATTGTCTCTGCACCCTCCCTGAACGTGACACGAACTCGTAGAACCCCAGTCAACCTGCGATCATTTATGTTTAACACATCTGATGTCTCCCCGCCCATCAGTCTTAAAAGTGGCTCTTGCAAGTTGGGGCGTGTCATCTCCTCCAATACTGCTGGTGCTTGCATGTAAAGGTTGTTGCCATGATATGACACACTGGGTTTCGAAAGCTTGAGTTTGAATCTCGAGTCTTTCAGTAATGTATCAATAAACTGCACAAAGCACAAGGAATGTTTTTGAGTATTGGGTGCATAGGTACATGATTTAATCCACCATCACTGGATGATTGACACAACAAGGATAAGAAAAACATCAAACAAATGGGTTACTCATGTCCTCCACTACCAACTAGCCAATTCCAGAAAGCATTGTGAATCTAGTTTAATCTACAAGAGATCTTTGTGTACCTTCTGCAATGTGATGGATTTGTCAACCTCAAGAGGAACACCAGGACTACAAATTATGCAGTTGCGGTCCTTGTCATGTGGCACAGTTCGTAGGTAGATCCCCTCTGTTCCTGTGTACCTGCAGCAATATTGTGATTTGTAAGGTCTAGGGTTGGCTATATGTACTGTGCACTTGAGAATGTTTGTGTCTTTCTTCTCAACAAATTTCTCATAGTTTTGAGAGCCCTCCCAAACTTACAAATTGACTATGGCAGAATAGAAATTGTCAGATCATCTGATACTGAGGTTAGTGAGCTTCCCTACAAAATCCAATTTTAGAATATATTCCACAAAATCCACTTCCATGCTGAAAACAACGTTTAGCATTTGGATTTCAATCTTCACTACACTTTGAAAGGAAAACAGGAAGGCTGAGTACACACTGCATGTAGATGTCCATGCCAGTGCTGCACATTGTTGCAATCTTCAATGTCTCTAATGCACATGTTGCTGCTACAACTGCATTTGTTGAGGCAATGGCAGGCACTATGTTCTTGACTACACCCTGCAAATTGAAATGTTTGCAAACAATCAGCAGATGGAACTCCAGTACCCTAACAACCAACTGCTCCACCATCAGTACCATAGCAAACCTATGACCAGACTGCTAGAGACGCCCAAATTTGGACAGGAAAACACACTTCATAATTATGTGACCTTGTAGCAAGTTCGCAAAGGAAAAGTACAACAGTATGTTCACTTGCAGGTCAAGAAGTTGTAGGCATCCAAAGAGAAAGTGGGTTGGCTCAGATATTAATTTTCCTTCAAAGCACAAGGTCAAGGACATCAACTGGAAACCTTGAAGCACACACACCTACTCATGGTTACAGCTGATGAAATTCCAGAAAAGGGTTACTGTGTTCAATCCTACTCTTTCAGCTCTTTCAAAGACCTTGAGCCTAAAACATCAACAAAAAAAGCCTGCAGAGTGGGATGACAGACAACCAGGGATCCACAAGATCAGACCTGGGTAAGTGAGTATGTGATTCCACTTATGTTGAACTGTTCTCCCCTCTTCAGAGCCTGCATTTAGAAGGCACAAGAACTGACAAATGAGCTTGTCATTTCCCAAGGATACACAAAGCATGTATGCAAGTGAAATGGAAAATATTGAATTCACCATAGTCCTATGAGGATGAGGAACAGTGCAGGCCAAATTTAGGATGGTTGCACTGTGTTCCAGCTTCAGGTACCCAAGGATGCCTGGGCAAAAGGACCCCAGTATATCTCTATGCCCAAGCTGTACTCCACAAAAATTCTGTTACAGAAATATAGCAATTCCAGTAAGGGTATTGTTTTTGAATTACACAATGGCACCTGGTCATAAATCCACTTCATGTGCTCTGGGTTGTCTGCATCAAAATATTCTCCAATCCGATCCTGTCAGACATGACCACAGAAGAATGGGATCTAAGTTTCAGTCAGATAAAAAACCTCATAAATGAAACACATGAATGAACCTGAACCCTTCACAATTGAAGTCTGCAAAACAAGGCTATGAATTCCTGGTTCACTCAACTGAAGTACCAGCACTGAAGCAAAAACAAATTGAAAGGCAAAGCTTACCATGACTTCCCTTAAAGCATAAGCTTCTGATCCCTTGGATAGCAATTGTAGATTTCTAGTAGATAAGTAACTGAGATACTGAAGGCCAAGACAAACTGATTTTGAAGAAAAATAGGTAGAGTAGCTGCAAGGCTATTCATACCTGGCCCCATTGAATGAGGTGGGCATATTCAATGCAATGAGCTGGCGATCGTGGTGTTTCAGCAAGCGTGCACAGAGGAAAAGTTATTTGGGGAGGGAACAGCCAAAGAGAGCAGTGGAAACAAGGTGTTATCCCTGGAATTATTACACGTGCATGGCCTTTGAAACCTTCGGTGCCACCATCAACCAGAGGCTTGATTGTTGAAAGATCAGGTGAGCCGTCTTCCTCGTACTCTTCTTGGCCGAGAATGGAGACAGACGAGAAATATCTTGCGTTAGCCAAAACCCATTTGAAAATCATTATACAGTCCTTGACCTTACTTGAAAGGAAAACGTTAGCCAAAAGTGACTCAGGAAGACATGCTCTCATGTGTCATATCTGAAGTTGCAATATGGTGTAACTAGCCGGTCATGAAGACAGTGAACCTAGGCACCCGAACGTGGATACTTGCATTGAGGCCATACCAACAAAACCGCAGATAACAGAGTTGATGTAACTACGAGCTTCAAGTGAATCCAAGCCCAAGACAATGATTTGAAAATCTTTATAAAACGCAATGTCCTTGTCTTCAATCTTGCAGAAGTGGGGAATCACTGTCACACCCTTCACCCGTTGCATAACCCTTGCAGCAGCAACCTCTGACTTTGGTTTTCCTACATCTTGCATCCTGCAGTCCATTGCAGAAAGATTTCAGCATGAAGCCAAAAACAGAACAGCCTCCCACCAAAATTTGTGTTGTCCTATCAATTCCACAGACCAAAAGATGAACACTACGTTGTAGTAGTAGGAGGAGGAGCAGTAGGAGAAGAGTACATCAGACATATCTGACAATGAACAACAGAGCTAGACAGAAAAGACAGATGAGACCTGGAATCTTCCTTTTGAGAAATCTAAACCCCACAACCTACAATCTACCCCAACTGCAGTGCATGAGTTCCAGCCACAGATTGCTCTTGCTTTGCTGCCGAGACTAGATCTGATACTTCCAAAGGACACAACCTAAATCAACCAAAACCAAGCATCATGCAGGCAATTGTCTGCTTGACAAACACTGTATGGAAATAACAAAAATTCTAAGACACAATAATGGAGGGTGTGAGAAAAAGTCTATCAGAAGGTGTAAGGATTGTGTCACGATCCTGAAGAGAAACTGCCGGTTCAAATTCGAAACATCAATAGTGTCCATGTCAATAACATCAATGCGCCCAAAACCTGACAGTGCCAAGTCTTTGAGAAGCTCACATCCCAACCCACCCGCTCCAATCACCAGCACTCGGAAATCATTCTGCAATGCCTCTCGCAGCTGCAAAAAAAAAACTCCCACTCCCACATCTCACCAAATGTAGAAACACCCCAACTCATCAGATCCCCCCTTCACAAATTGCAGCAGGATGGAATAACCAGCAGACATAAACATGCTGGAAAATGATTCAAACTGTCAGATTTCTGAACCGTTGATGCATTAATCTAAGAAAATACGTTCACTCCGTTGTAACAATCAGGAATGCCATTGCTTGCTGATCAGGGTTTGATTTGCATTTCTCTTCATCCAAGGTTTAGGGTTCAGGGGATCTCGATCTTGAACATAAGAAGAAGAGGAGGAGGAGGAGGAAGAGGCAATCTGGCTTGCCAATAATTGCAAACCTCCATAGGTAAAAGAGATCAGAGGTTTGTTGCAACAGGATCAGGGACTACAATTGCAGCGTCTTTCAATCCATGACCAATCTCTTGTAAGATCTGTCACTCGAACGCCACAGTTTGTTGAGAAATGGATGGATGTCTTGTTTGCCCAGAAATGAGATGGCAAGGGATGGCATGAACAACCCTTAAAGGAAGGACTTACTCATTCACTCCATGGCCTTCTTGTCACTAAAAAAGAAAACGTCACCCACCGAGAACCCTTGGAGAAGAAGAAGAAAGAAAGAAAAAGAAAAGGGGGATTGCAAGACGATCCACTTCCGGGAAGAGGTTTACATACATTACCTCAGGACCCGGCTCGAACCCTGGTCCGACCAAGTTTCCACTGCGCAATAGCAAGCGATCTATGTCCCTCCACCGATTTTCCATGCCGCTGCCATCATCTATGCGAGAAGAAGGGAGAGAGGATGGTTGTTGTTGCTGGTCAGCCATGGAGAGACGTTGAAGACAGAAGCTGGAGTCGTTGTTGTCATTCGCTCCTCCCATTCGCCTTTTCTTCTTCTTCTTCCTCTTCTTCTTCTTCTTTCTGCACTGTAATCGTCGGAATCCACAAAACCGTGTCTCCAGCGCACTATTGCGACGCACAAAGAGGCGTTCAATTCCGTCTGGTAATGTGCTGCCGTGGGAGAGACGAGGGCGGGAAAACAAGGAGGAATCGTCGAGCTCCTCGCTAGCTGCTCTCTTACGATTAGGGTTTGTAAATACTGCTTGTCTGCCGTCCCCTTCCAGTCCATGCTGCATGCACCATGGTGCCTCAGCAGCAGCAGCAGCCCGGCTGTTTGGCGATGCAGAGCTTGTGCAGGAGTTGAGTGTGCTTGTGCTTTTTCCAAATTCTCAATTCTGCAGTAAGTCTTTAATTCTTCATCTGTTTGCAAACAATTTTTGATGGACCATCTGTGCAGCTTCTTCTCCATGGGTGGCAGCAGAAACCACTTTGCTTGCTTGCTAATCCTCCTTAATATTATTATCTTTTAATAATCATGTAAGCTTCTTAACTTAATTAAACATTATTTACTTTTCCAAATCAACACTTATGCAAAACAAATTAATTTTAGGAACCCAAATTTACTATTATTGTGTAATGCTTAACAAATTAATGTTTTAAAATGGCTAAAAATCATTCCATTTTGGAAATGTTTTAATGCTATTCATTGTGATTTTAAAAACAAGGGCTTCTTGAATCAAAGGCCAAACTCTTCAAGTGGAATGCAATGTAAAAAGGTTTTAGAACACATCTCCTAGAACACCATCCCCTTCATCCCCCGACATCTCCATTTTTTGTGTAAGAATGTGTTTTCATCTCCTTGTTTAACTCCAAGGTTTAACCATTTATTCTTGGCCTAGCTTTTGTCACAAGCATTAGGTTCAAATTGCTAACATAGGTAAATAAAACATGTTTACCCACCAAGTTTATTAATGAGTCCAAAATAAGTATAATGTTGAAAGATCCAAATTTATAAGGCCCATAAAGATCCATTTTTTTGACCTTAAGCCAAGTAATTAATATTATTTATGAATCTTACCTTAAATAGCCATGCAACATTTCCCGACTTGTTAGTTTAATTTTTAAAATCTTGACATGTGTTTCTTTTTTAAAACTTAAAATTTGTTAGAAGAATTGAATAGATAATGAATAAAAAAACAACCAAATTTATGTGAATGTATGAACAAAATTACAAAATTAAGTAAAATGAAAGAAGAAAATGATCAACATCCAAATCCCTACTAAAGGGTATTGAAGGTAATTACCTTATATGATGAGTTATGAAAGATTTTCAAATATTGGATGTGTTTTTTAGTTGTTCATGTTGTGAGATTAAGGTTGCATGGGAATTACATAACATAAAATTACTATGAAACACTTCACGTTCAACTATCAATCAGATCAAATAAAAAAACATAAAAATATGAACAGTTCAATCAAAGGTAGATTTGGGAACTAAATAAACATGTACTCACATTATAATCATCAAGGTTCAAATGTGAAGAAAACACCATTCATTCATCTATAATATATTTTGCAACTCATTGTGGGAATGACAATGTATTCAAACATATTCAATTTGGACATTTAATAGCTTTATTTTGTAACCTTTGAAAAGAATTTCCTAGTGTCATATCAAGTTGCCAACCTCACGCTTAACTAAAGTTGTATCACACTCTCCCTTGCTTTCAAATGAGTTAATATTCTTGTTGACATTATGAGATTTTCTTTGAACTCCCCATGTCCAAACCTTTAAAATTAAAACCAAACTTTCAACTTGTTTATGGCTTGAATATTCATGCCTTTGTCCAACCTCAAGACAAGAGTTGCAACAAAAGAACAAGGAAAAACCAATAAGCATGAAAGACTTGATGTGAAAACAACAAAACACAAGAATTTGTGCTTATTTTGTTCCATCAATAGGTGTTATGGACTTACCCATCCAACTAAAACCTATCTATGAAATAATGCACATCAATGAAATTGCAAAAAATTATACAACAAATTTTGAAGGTACAGATGATTATGAGAGTTGTTCACAAAGTCTCAAACCATCATTTTCAACACAAATAATAATGACAATAAGCACAAATAACAATGACAAGCTGCCACTCAGGCCATGTATTAGTAATACCTATATTTTTACTCCATCTCCTACTAGGTCTAGCATGAGCTTGGATGCCACCAACCATCACAATAGTTCACAAGTGACATGAAAGACATGAAAAAATTCAAAGCATACCAAAACACAATTGACTGTTTCAACAAGTTATTACAATGATGTATCTTCATAGAGGTTCCATCAATTTTGTAGAAACTTATGTTGATGTGAATGTTGTTTGGACTAATTTGTATTTGAGTTTGGGAAAGCAAATGAATCTCCACCATAGCAATTTCAACCTTGAGTTTCAAATCTCCTCCAATGTTCATTCCTTCACTAGGAGCTTCTAGTGCATAAACAATCCGACAACCCTTTAGTATTAAAAAGTTTCCAACTCTACCAAGGAATTTCCAAGACAATTGGCCATACCATGGAATTGTAATTACTAACATGACCATATCGCATCCCTTGAGCAAAGTTATATGGAGGAGAGATGCTGCCACTTTGCTTAGTTTCACAAGGTTTGGGCCAAAATTGAAAAAGAACTTTACTAATCACATTTGTAGTTTAAAGTTGATTATCAAAATTGGGTAGTTGGACACATTAAGGTTGGTTCAATAAGGAAAACATATCTAGTAGGCTTCTTCACTTGTGGGGTGTGTGTTCTTATGTGTTTTTGATTCCAACTTGTGTGTAACAACAATTTTGCCACATGTTGCAAATTGCCTAAATCATAGAATGTGTTTTAAGATTCACACAATGTTTTTTTTTCCAATGCAAAAGTTGCAACAACTACTAAAGAGTTGATGCCACATGAATAAACAAATGGGTGGTTGTCCAAGATTCCAAATGGGCTCACATGTTTGATATGCTTGATATGGATAGATTACATTGAATTTATGAGTTTTCAAAGTTGTAGAACAACAAAGCATCCAAGGTTAGGAAAGGATTTTGAGGTTATTAAGAAAATTGATTGAAAAATGTCATTTCGATGAAAAGCCTATGAAGAACTAAAAAATCTATCATAGTGAGAATAATGGGTTTCATACAAATTCAAATCATGATGAGTTTGTGTATGTCTATGATGAGTCTCCAATTCAAAATCTCATTTGAACAAATGCCAACAAATTAATATAATAATTTTTTATGTCAACATAATGGAGGGAGTCACAATTTAAGTCACATGTACATGTAGGCCTCCGCCACAAACATGTTTTATATGATTTCAAACATAGGATAAGTTTTACAATCTCATCACAAAATGAAATCTACATCATGGGCATCTAGAAATACAAAGGGCTTTCCATGGGATTTTTTGCACATAAAAACTTTTACATAGTTGTTCACATTAGGGTTTCCATTAATATCACAAGCCATAAAATATCACATATGTAGTTCAAATGAACATACACGTGCTATGTAACATCCATTTTAAAGTTTCAAAAGTGACAACATGGATGTTACATATATGATGTTCCCATCTATGCATCATATGAAATATGAGATTGAAAATTCATTAACACTTCAAAAGGGGCATTCACTATCTACACCTCAAATGCAATGTTAATGTGTTTGTTCATAGTTGAACATTGTGGACTTTCTAAAGGAAAGTTGCAAAAAAAAATTTGTTGATGAAAAACCTAAAAATCTCTTAAGAATCTAAGATCTATATGTTTTCATAAAAATGTAATCATCAAAATATAGATCTTGAAATATTGCCAAATAATCTTGAAGTTTCTCGACATTCTTATAAAATGTGCAATCTAATAATAGCTTCAAATATAAGCATAAAAAATGAACATGAATAAGAGCACCTATATGCATGCATGTTTGATGCAAAACACATTATAACAAAATTGCAAAATCTAATGCTAAAAGTAAAAAAACAAGTTGTTTACCATGCAACAATGTGAACAAAAATATAATGCAACTAATGAATTGTGACTCATTGTCATCATTGTTGTTCACAACATGATTGTCATAACTCTTAAAATTCATAGTTGAATCCATCACATTCATGCATTGAAATTCAAGAAAGTCTATTAAGAAATCAAGAAACAATTATGTTTTCAAATAATTATTCTACAATGAATCTCACATAGAAAACAATAGTAGTCTACAATTTCAAAAAAAATTAAGTGTTGTAGAATCTAGAGTCATTGAAACGTTACACAAAAGCGAGAAAAAACTTCATTGAAATGAAATTTTTTAAAAATAAAAACATCACAAAAAAATTTTGCAAAAAGAAAATTATAAATAGAAATATGGCGAGTAACAAAGGGGGGGGGGAGGGGGGTAATAATGATTTATGTAACCCCATGGAGTTGTTTTCTACATCTACAATTTGCAAAGATTTAAAAACAAAAGTCCTAACATTATAATTCTACATATAACTTTTGTATCATAATGATTCCATGTTGGCATTATTGTTTTTTAACACTTTAGATGTGAAGGTTGATTAGGTGCGTTGATGTTACAATTGAACTATTTAGTTGGTAAAGACCAACTATGCAAGGACCATAAATTCCATAATTAAAATAATATCATTTACTTACCCCCAATTTAACCCATCTACTAGCATGAAATCACTATAGTCGATGCATCACAAATGGGCACACCTTTATAATTATCCATGTCAACTTCTTTTTTTCACCAAATGCCTTGCACTTTATATAGACAAATGTGAAGGTTGGGGACAAATGTAATTTTTTTTTTCAACTTGGTGATATTATCAATCTTCTTCATCACATCATGAGAAAGAACTTTATTATCACAATGATATAGACTTTGGTCACCATGACCATTTTTTGTATTAAAAAATCATTATAATGTTGAATGATTATAATTTGTTATGCATTATAATAGTCCCTTTTAACTGTCACTTTGCTCTAATATTGAAAATGAAATAAATAAATTTGTGTGAAAAAACAATGAATGTACATATATATAATTTGTCCATGTATTATTAGTGTACATAATAACTATTAATGCAGTCTACCAATATCATGCTTTTAATTAAATTGAATCACATGACATCTAGACAATGCATAAACATACATGGGATGTACTTCATTTTCTTAAAAGCACATTGAAAGGGGGAAATCACATTTTTTGCTTATAGTTGTGCATAATTGTTAGTATCTCTCTCATGTTTGTGCTTAAGTTTCTTTGTTAGTGCATGGGTGGTATCTTAAGTGGGTTTTACCTTTGTGTAAATTAAACACCTTTCAAATTCACTATTTTTGTTGTGCATAGTCCATTCTTGTTGAATGGACTCACACCATTGACCTTCAACACTAGCAACAATTGTATGGATACCTCACCATTTTTGAAAGGAAGGAATGAAACATTATGTATGATAATTTATTAACTTTAGTCATTAATGATCAAAATCATTTTAAAAAACTATTATATAACATGTCCCCAATCCACTAAACATTCCACCCAAGTTCCACTCAAATTGGGCCAGCTTTACCAAAATGGATTGTTGGAGATTTTTGGTGGAAATGTTACTGAACTAGAACGCTTGGAAAAGACTTGTCATTTGCAAGCGCTATTTTTTAATAGTGTGTTTTTGTTTAAGGATATTCTTTGTGCATTATTAGTTGCACTTTTGTGAACATGTTTAATGAGGCGTATTCGTAGTTAGGGTATCATTTTTTGGACACATGAATCAAGGACTTTGTTTTTGCTATCTTCCAAATATATAGATTAAATTTAAGTGAAAAACATTGAATAATTCAAATTATGATAATTTTCATGGTGGTGGTGATTTTTCATATGCATATGTAATTATGCATGAATATTTTGGTAAAATACCAAAAATGCAAAAAAAAGAGTACAAAAGTTTTATAAACAACTGATATGTATTCTTGCATGAAAATCTCCTTCACATGACCAAGTATTGTTGTTTTTAGTTTAACTCTTGGTTGTGCCACTTAAAATACTTTAATTGAGTATGAAGTAAGTATTTTTACACTTTGGATATCTTCTCCACAATGGTGACATTACTTGTATGGATGTGGTCAATTGAATTTGCCAACAATTTGTTTCTTCTATTTATTGTCTTTACCATGTAACACAAAATGATGATGACTTTGGTTTCCTCCTATAATTTCATGTAAGTTTTATACCTATAGGAAAGCTCATTGTGTCTACAATGCGGTCGATGCAATTGGCTTAATCACCAATGTGAGATGATGTTTGAGCTAGTAGTTGAATTGGTGCATGAAGAGTTGTAGTCTAACCAATTTTGTTTAACAAAATGACATGATGTTGTATTTGCATATTTGTATTCTTTAGTCTTGTGGGAGTTACAAGGCGAATGCATGTTGCACTAAATGGTGTTGCAACCACATGGTGCTATTATTGGAATTGTCAAATAATCTTCTTGACATTTTCATTGTTTTTCACAACTAAAGGAAAACCTTGAAAATAATTTGTACATGTCCACGGATGCATTAATAGAAAGTTAGATAATGATGAAATTTGTGTGATGTTCATCGATTAGGGCACAAGAATGGGGAGGCCTAAAGATAAAATGATGATTCCATAACACTTTTATCATTTCATACATGTCTTACCAAAGGATTTTAGAAGGTTCAATGTGGCCCTATATTATAAAAAAAAGTTGTCAATAATATTTGTTTGAGCCGATTCCATTCATATAATCAAATATGTGTTTGAAATAACCATTAAGGCCCCCATTTGTCCTTGCATGTAAGTCCATTTCATTTGTGACCACCATTATTGCAATCAACATTCATGCTTGTTGCTATTTTCTTCCATTTGGACATAATTGATTCAAATTTGTCCTTGGGATCTATTGTGGTATGAGCAACAAGATATTCATTGTGCTTTGTTTTAATCAATAACAATACATTCGAATGTTCCTAGTTTGTTCTAAATGTGGTTTTCTTGATTTGATGATCTCATAGTTTATTGAAAATGAAGATCTTTTCCATTTCAATATCCTACTCCTTTAAAATCTTCACCCTTGTTGGCTCTGCCTTTAACGTTTAATGATCTTATATATATATTTATTATATGATTGTGATGTTTGCAATTTCAATTATTTACAATTTGAATAAACATATCAACATGAACATATAAGGATTTGAGTAGATAGATTTTGATTACATCCTTTTGTTTCTAAATCTTGATTTTTTTAATGATCATTTCTTTTTTTGCATATTTAAATGCATTCATCTTCTTAATCCTACCAAGTCAATTTATATTGAAATCTATGAATGATTATTGAAAACATGTGTAACTATGATGAACAAAAGTGCACAATAAGCAAAACAATGGAAGATGTGTGAAGATGCAAAAAGCAGGAAAATGCAATGTGACACCATCGACCAATGATTTGTTTGTTCAAATTTGTGAAGTATAAGATACCATTGCATCATACACAAGAATTGATCATGATGGTAACTTCTTGATGGTAGAAAACATTGGAGTTACAAACCTGCTATAAGCACCATTACCATGTTGGATGCCAAATCAAATCCAATCTTAGGGTATCGTGCAATAGATATGAATAAGATAATGTTAGGATGCATGATACCAATGAGGGATCATTGACATATCACCAAGTGGCAATACATCATGATTATTTTGTCATTATGAAACACAAATCCCTAGTGCTTTGAATGGTTTAAAAGGGATTATATTGAACAATACCTTTGAAAATGTTGTAAGCAAAGATGGTGACCTTATGGTAATTGATGTTAGGGTATTGAAATGTAAATTTTTGCACCTTGTAAAATATTTGAATTTTCAAAAACAACTTGGAAATAAGGTTCATTTGTTTTTGACACTTGAGGCAATTTTTCTTGAAGGTTGTTTTTTCATAGACTATGTGAATTGATGCCATCTATTATGCAACATGTTGGCAAATAGTTTAGTTAGATGATAACTGTTTACATTTGCTAGAATGATTGTCAATTGTTTTTGTCAAACACAACTTCAACACGTGGGAATTTTTTTATGAGATTCATGACTTTTGAGAACTAAGTGGTCTTTGGAAAGTGCCTTCTCCAAATCCCATTTGCATTGTATATCACACACCTTGTTGAGGTTGAAAGAAATGATAACTATTGGACATTCAAATGGTGTGCACATATTTCAAACTTGAAAGTTGAAGCTTGAAAAAAATTAAACATTTGATTACTTTTGTTTGTTCAATTATCTAAAAGCAAATTCTCACAAACAAGTGAAATACTCTCATTATATGAACTCCTAGAAAATGCAATACCCCCATATACATACATAACCTCATTTCTATATTGTGGGAAAATATAACCTTTGAAATTTAGATAGATAGGTAGGTAGGTAGATAGATAGATAGGTTAGTAGATAGGTAGGTAGATGGAGATGGATGGTCAATAGTGAGGGCAAGTGAGTGTTAGCTGGTATGTAGGGGCCCTTTGTTAAATTCAATTTTTTGACATACAAAAAAAAGTGAAACTTGATGAATGAAACAGTCAAAATAGCAAGTAAGCTAAACCATTGTGGTTAACAATGGGACAAGATTATAATGGAAAAAGTGTTTTTCTATCCACCCACCATCCATCCCTTGTGTTGTGCTAGTAGTGGCTTTTGGTTCACTCTCACCCTTGTTCTCAGAGGTCAGCTAAGAGGAGGTGTGAAGGCAGATTTCTATTCCTCCAACCTCAACTTGGTATAAGGAAGTAATCCAAACTCAAATTCAATTTCAACTCAAATTCAAGACATGGTTGAGTCCAACAAACAACCTTGAGAGATTGAAGAGTCTACTCAAACAACCCAAAAAAATTTAAGCATGAATCACAAAAGGAGGCATTGCAAGTACCACACAAACCCACTTGTATTATAATATACGTTTCTCACCATTTAAGAACAAGTCTTTTCTAGATTAATTCCACATTCCTTTGAGCATTCTTCTGGATCTTTGTTAACAGGTTTGTTCAAAACACCAATTGCATCACAACAATGTTGTCAGTAATATTGGCAAGCTTTGCAGTTGCCATGACTACCGAAAGGTTGCCAATTTTACCTTGACAATGTAGGTTCTTTCATTCCAAATTAATAGCAAAGCTTTACAAGAGGAGTTCCATTCCCCTGTACTTGAGACTCTTTGGCAATGTTGTTGTTGTTAGGCTGCAAGTGCTTCAATTGTGTCCAATCTGCAGCTAAGTGTACTAGCGTCATGAATCCCCCCCATTCTTTGGTTTCAGTAACTGCCTTTCTCCCTTCAGGCAGGTGAGTTTACACCACGCGTTTTAAGGCTTGACTCATGGCTTTCCATGACTAGAGAGAGATTGAAAGTCTGTTTCAGATTATGCAATATGTCCATATTTCTGTCCCAAAAACCTGAACGGTATATATAAAATGCATGAAATTGCAGAACAATTTGAAGGTAACCTGACAAAGAGTGCACACTCATAACCTTATGAGAGTCCGAACAACAAGTGCTCTCATAACCTTATGAGAGT
>Ga0116231_10005093_pt1 | contig 26130 bp, 20 predicted proteins | sample S1TSphgellanicum_2_FD_89695 | JGI IMG/M metagenome (GOLD analysis project Ga0116231, IMG submission 89695) | Host-associated microbial communities from peat moss isolated from Minnesota, USA - S1T2_Fd - Sphagnum magellanicum MG | ecosystem: Host-associated > Plants > Peat moss > Unclassified... | reverse complement strand
TGTGTAGTGGCGGTCGCGTTGTGATGTGTGGTGGATTTGGTGTGAGGTGGTGGGTGGGGATGGGGGGGTGGGGGGAGGGGGGAGGGGGGGAGAGGGGGGGGGGGGAGGGGGGGGGGGGGGGGGGGGGGGGGGGGGGAAGGCGGCGAGCAGTATTTTTTTTTTCAATAACAGGAACCAAGACATTTCATGAAAATGAGGGGAGGGGGGGGGGGGAGGGGGGGGGGGGGGGGGGGGGGTGGGGGGGGAAACCTGGTGGTGAATTACTTAAACTTATTTCTGGGCTTCTTGGGGTTTTGGTAGTGGAGTGTTGTTTGGCAGCATTTCAGGCCAAATGTAAATGCATTTTCTTGCTTTTTTGGGGGCTTTAGTACTAACTGGAACAAAGTCATGGAGTTCTCTATTTACTGTAACAATTTACTACCTACCCCCTCACGTGCAAACTTTTCTAACATCAACAACAACAAGACAGGCAACATTGAGAGTGCTTTTACTACCTTACTTCAATTTTCCGTTAGTTCTGTGCACAAAATTAGAGGAGAAGAAAGTTTCATGATTCAAATACATAATGCAATCCCACAAATTTCCATCCCAGAAATGACGGAATGTATTTGGAGGGCACCTTATATCTATAAATATCCCTCTGAAAAGGAGGAGGGATCTTATGCCTACTCCTAAAAAGTGGTAGGGAAATTTTGCTTACTTGTAGGTGTAAGATCTCTCCCGCTCCTGAGGGGTAGGTGTAAGAACCTTTCCCCTCTTGTATGCCTTACAATCTATATATGTTGAAGTTCATGACTAGGTTTCCTTACGATGGGTAAAATTTAATGGAAGTCATACTGCCCAAGGGCCTCTTCTAATTTGAGGGTTGCAGTTTCAAGGGGAGTACCCTGAGGGTGTAGGCCTGAAAATCAAGGCAGGCTTCTGGGAATAGGCCTTCTCCAATTTAAAGCATGAAAGGGTTCTATTCAAATGGGCAGAAGGTCTGCATGTGATTAGGTTCCTTCAAGTAATGAATGAATCTTCCATGTGAGGAGGTGGTTTTTTTTTTAATAATAAAAAAACCTTGGAGTGCTTTACATGTATGGTAAACCCCTAGGGTGGGGACATTCCCAAAATGTGGGACCTAGACTAGGCCCCACATTTTATGACTGTTCCCATCCGTAGGCATAAAGCACTCCAATGAATTTCTATTTGTATGGTGCCTATCTATTAATATCCCTCCTACAAAAGAGAAGGGATATTATACTACTCCTTATGAGGGGTAGGGAAATCATACTTCCTTATAGGTGTAAGATCCCTCCTCATCCTAAGCCTCATGGTTTTTGTATGTTTAGGTTAATGATAACCTTTGCCTCTGCTTTATGATAGGTAAAACCTACAGGTGGAGGACATTCACCAACAGGGGGTTGAATTCAGCTATTGCCTCATCCTAGGCCCCTTATTTTGAGAATTGCCTCACCCTCGTACTTTAAATTGCCTCATCCTAGACCCCTTATTTTCAGAGTTGCATCACCTCTGGACTTTAAATTGCCTCATCCTAGGCCCCTAATTTTGAGAATTCTCTCACCCTAGGACTTTACCGTACATTAAACCCAGTCGTGCAACATATAACTTGCTTGCAAGATATTTAATACAATGTGAAATCATCACATAAACTTGATGAGCTTTGACAATGAATCATGCCGGCACTTTTGGTGTGAGTTTTAATCCAATAAGCAAGGGCTGACCCTTGTAAGTATAAGCATCTGAGTCATAATCCTCACAGACAAACACACACACATTCTTTCTGGCATCAAGGTGAAAAATGGATTATGGACCTGTTTAAATGAGTGAGTGTCGGAAACACTTCCTCACTGCAGGCCAGGCTCTTCTTCTGTTATACTCCATGATATGAGTAACTAACTAATAATAAGGAATAGCTCTGACAAGAGGCAAGAAGAAGAAGAAGCGAGAAAGGTAAACCAACAATATAGGCTATGCGTGAAAGTGCTGATGGGACCAGGGTGAACCAGCAGTCAAGTTACACCTTGTAGTCATCCTTTTTGTCGCTGGCTATATATAGCCAAAAAGCTGTATCAAAGATCAAAAGTGGAAAAATCAAGTGATTATTGAGATTTCTAATAGCCAGAATCTGATTTTTTTATAAAAATCGCCAGATTTGTGCACATGGTTCAAGTATGTAATCAAAATGTACAAGAAATTTTTTTAATTTTTTATATTTAGCTTGTAATTAAATTTGGCTGAATCTTCTTATGAATCATCACCACTGGCGCTACATCACAAAATTGACAAAAATGAAAAAAAGACTGCTTGTAGTTCCTTCAGCCTGGCGAGTGAGGTCTTTTAGTGAGTATATTTAACCCAGGAAGTGTTAAGTTTGGGGTCAGAGACCACAATCTGGTCTTCAGGTCAGATACTTACACCTTGGGTGGACCAGCACCCATGTTTGTACCATGGTAAAAATCCCAAAATCTGTCTAAATTATTTCCAAGTATTACAAATATCTCATTCCATGTCAAAATCGGGGTCTGTGAGTTCAAATCTAACATTGTTCGGGCTTTATTTGGCCAGTAAGAGGCCTCTGTAAAAAAATGTGAAGGTACCAACATGGGTGCTGGTTCGGCCAAGGTGCTCATCCACCAGAGGGAAGCACCTAGGCTGGGTGGGCCAGTACTTACATTTGGCCTTGGGAGACTCTTCATATGCGGGTGGACATCCAGGGCCCCTCCAGCCACCCCAACCTCCTTTTTCCAATGGGCTGCCGGCCCCCAAGCCACCCTCATATGTAGATGATATGACTTGATAATATAACAACCAATGTGCTAGTATGTCCTAGCTTCACTTAGCCTAACCTTAGGCAGGTGTACTCCTAGGCAAATGAATTCCCAGGCAAATTGATGTAAAGGACAAAACCAACAAGTATGGTAACTCTAGGCCTCAATTGCTGGTTTAGTATAAAGTGCAAATCAAATAGTTATGAGAAATATATGAGAATTCACTTCTTGAGCTTGGCATAGAAATGATAAAAAAACAATGAGACCATATTAATTCAAAACTAGTTTTTCTCCTGCAGATGGCCTTCCTAATTCTCATGCCAATGAAATCTACCCTGTGTTAATAGAATTTTCTTTGAGACAAGAGGTATGGTAAAAGTATGGCCCTTTTGGTACTCCATGTTGTGGAGGCCCCTCCATGCATGGACAGTGTCCCAAGACTTACATTGTACCCTTACATTGTACCTTCACATTGGTGAGTGAGGCCAGTGGCAATATTTAACCCAGGACATGTTAAATTTGTACTCAAGTGATTTTATCTTCGGATGGGATATTTACAATGTTTAGAAAGAACCCAAAAACAAACATTTGAGCTTTTTATTTTTAAACCACAGATGGGTTCACTGTCCAGGGTCTGATGCACACCCATATTGGAACCTTCACCTTTTTTAGTGAGGTCTCTTAGTGACCATATTAAGCCCAAAAAATGTTAGATTTGAACTCAGAGACCCTGATTTAATTCAAACATGGGATATTTGTAACATTTATTTAGAAATAATTTTAAAAGATTTTGAGATTTTTACCATGGTACCGACGTGGGTGCTAGTTCACCCAAGGCTTGATTGTGCATTTGGTCCAAGTAGTAAATTACAAGCCAAAATATGAGAGACAACTGTACTACCGTGTTTGTCAGAGGCGCATGTGAGGCCAAACACATAAGTTTGGGAATTTCTGACATTTGGTAGGGAGGGGGGGCAACAGACTGGGTTATTTGGTTCTCAGGGTATATATATATAGAGAGAGAGAGAAGTTTTAGCACACCTGTTGGAGAACCTTTTTCTATATAGTGCATAATTAATTCCTGACAGGAGCCTTGGGGAAGAAGAAGAGTAGTTTATCACTAAGATGCTGGCGGCATATTAGAGTTATCCATAAAGTAGGCACCATTAGGGGTTCTTGTCCTGGCTCTGGCCGAAACAGGGCATGACTGTTGCACTGTTTTTGACGAGGGGTTTTCTTTGGTTTTTGGCCAGATGTGGTCATCTTTTTCATGGTTCGCTCATCAGCTTGAATTTTGACATTACATCTTAGACATAGAGTTCCCTGATTTCCTTCCTGCTAAGGTGAAATAGAAAAATTAAATTAAATTTTAAAAATCCATCGATTGTGTGATGTCAACAAGGTGGCATGCATTTCTAAAGAGTTGATACAATAGGTGAACTATATCATCGACTTCAATTTGGGAAGCTGATGAATTCAAATCAATCAAATATGGGAGTGTGGAAGTAGAGATGCTTGAGCTTTGTGTGTGTGTGTTTGACAAGAACTCATGATGTTATCTTTTCAGATGATTTGTATGCAATTTGATTGTGATCTCACTCACTCATAACAAACAAGTATTTTGAGGAGCTTGGTTTTGAGTCCATCACTTTGACTTTTGAGTCTCAAAAGTGTAGATTCTTTATATTGGGCGTTGGCCCTTAAGTGTAACATCCCCAGGTGCGGGGGAGGGAATTTCTCATTAAAAGGAGGCCTAGATGAGGGAGGACATTAAATCACCAATGGGTCCTTATTGCAGATAGTACTTTTGTATTACCTATCTGCTTCTTCTTTTTCTTGTTTGCCCTTGGGTGATGGGTGATGCCAAGACACAAATTTTGGGTCCTATTATGCATGCTTTGGGTGCATAATAGACACCAAGAGGCATAATAAACCTAAAATACAGATAATAGACAAATAACAACAATCTATCAATATGTTTTTGCACACCATGTAAGGGAATAACATATGGACAATCCTAGATAAACGTGCCTCAAGAACATGTCATGTAACAGCAACATGTAAGTAATTGGACATTAAGGAAACAACAGGAACAAATTTGGTACATGAAAATGACATAAGTATTAATGTCTTGACATGTTTGATAGGCCTAGTTATTTTTAAATGTTTCAATGTTAAATGAATAGGAACATGGGGACTAATGATTTAGAGTTGAGAACTTTAGTTAGATATTTCAGTAGACAAAGCCAGACTATAGACCTTAATGCCCATTTGCACTCAATGTTACCTTGAAAAAAAATTAGAGCTCTAACACTATGCTGGTTTAGGGTTTAGGTTACTTCCAATAACTATTTACAAAGAGTCTAATTCAACAACTTAACTAGTGACACATATTCAGACCTAATGCTAAGTCAACACAAAACTTGCTCGTAGTAATTAAACATCATTATTTTTCCCTTTTTATGTAGACCTCTGAAATTAAGTTATCATTTCAATCATGTCATCATTTTGGCCACTAACTTCAACAACCCTTTTGCAAATGGCATTGAAATTTTTCTTGTTGCCTTCAACCTAGAAGGTCATCTTCCTTGTCATCTCTTTATTTTTTGGTGCTCTTGTGCTCAATTTCAATGGTCATTTGCATTTTTTCTTTTATCATTACATTGTTGTAATAGTTCCAAACAACTTTGCAGATCTTCTTCAAGCTTTTAATTGTGAAGACATCAATTATGAAGAGGTCAATTATGTTTGTGCACCCAGTTTCATTGTTTGTGCTCTCTTTGGATTGATTGACCCTATTGCACATCTTCTTTTTGCTTTCGACCTTGAATGCCTATTGATTTTCTTATGACTTTTAAACTTGAATGCCATTTTTCTCTTCATCTCTCTATTTTTTTTGTGCTCTTACACTCAAGTTCAATGCTTGGTTGCATTCTTTTTCTCACCATTACATTGTTATATTTTGTTTGCATTGTTGTGCTCTTGCAATAGTTCCAAATGGCATTTTGCATCTTCTTCAAGCTTTCAATTGTGGAGAAGCCAATTGTGTTCATGTGTTTAAGTTCAATGTTTGACATTTGATCATCATTGCTCCATGTACGTTTTGCTACATCTATAGCTTTACAATTTGGTTTACAAGTTGTTTTTTTTTTTTTTTTTTGGTTTCTTTTTTTTTTTTTTTTTTTGTTTTTTTTTTTTTTTTTTTTTTCAATTTTTTTTTTTTTTCTTTTTTTTTTTTTTTTTTTTATAGTTTTATTTTTTTGTTTACTATTTTTTTTTTTTTTTTTTTTTTGGGTTCTCTTGTCTATCTTATTTTGGTTTTTACTATTATATCCTCATCAAATATGTGTTTTTTGCCTTCGATGTTTGGCAATCTTTGTTCTATTGTCACAATTTTTATAGATCCTCACACATTTTACTTTTTTCATATTATGTTTTTTGTTTTGTCCATGTTATTGAAAGTTGTTGTGATGGTTGTCAAAAGGGTTGCAAACATCTAAAAACAAGTTGATCCTTTGGATTAACCACATCCAACTTGGTTGTATTATCTTTGCTTGAATTACTGTCAGATGACCAAGTTTTCTAACTTTGGTTGGCATTACATTTTTGTGTTCATCTCACAAGTGGAATTTGATGCAAGATCAATATCCATGGTCTTCTTTACTTTTGAAGCTTTCATGTGACCTCTACCCCTTTGTGTCTCTCAAGCTTTTCTTCAAGTATGTGACACATTGCACCTCCTTATAGTCTCAAGTACTTGTTTCTCCACATCTTTTGCATTGAATTTTATGTTAAAATATGTGTTGAACTATAATTCATTTGATTCTTTGATGAAAATTCATGTTGTGAATTTTGAAGAAAATGCATACAACATACCTTGATTTTCATTGTTTGCAATTTTGTTAATTTCAATGATGTTGTTATTGCCTTGGAACACCATGTGAATTTGTGAAATTGTAAAAAAATCCTTACCATGCCAAAGATGAAATTGTTGTGAACATCAAATTTGTGATGTTCTACGCTATATGAATTTGAAGCTTGTAGACACTCAATGTTGTGATTGCTAAAGCTTGAATATGTTTTGTGTCAAAGGTTGCATACATCAAAGTTGTGAGCATTGAAGGTTCGTGGATGGTGTGAATGTTAAAGTTTTGCAAATGCTTGTAAACATTATAAAATAGTTGGAAGATTTGTTGTAGTACATACATTGTAAAAGTCATGAAGCTTTGTTGTTGTAAAGTTTGTAGTATTCAATGAGTTTGTTAATGCAATCACGTGCAAGATAATTATAGATTATAACATTTCACCACAACAAAACATGTCTTTTATGCAAGTTTTTACATGTATGTTTTTTTTAAATCATGATTGTATGATGTCTAAAGTGAGGTTTTAACCCTCACCTCTTTAGCCACATTCCTAGGCTTTAACCATCTACTTGCCACTTTGTGTGGTGACGAATAATGTCATTTCAAAAAATACAAACACATGTTTATTCTAAATTATGTAATAATGTGATAAATTATTATAAAATTAAATTTGATTTGTTAGGTACCACATAAGTACCTACTTACCTACCTACCTACCTAGGTATTTACACAATGTAATTAAATCTTGATTTGGTAGGTATTAAGTCAATTGTACCTACCAACTTACATACCACCATGTATATTTGGTAAATGCCTAAAGTAGGTAGGTACCAATGTACATAGGTAGGTTGGTAAATTTTACATAGGTTGGTACCTAGATAAGTGGCATCGCAATCTAAGATTGTAGTCATTTGTAAGAATGTCTTATTTTAATCACAATAGTCAAGGTCTAAAATCCATAAACAATGAATCTACCATTTGTATAACATGTTCAATTTAACTAAATACCAAGTTGTAATTAATCACAACAAACACACCTACTTTTCATTTTAATCAAAATGAATGTAATTAATCATTTTAGTCAAAATAGACATGATTAACTTTGACTCTACGATCAATTTAATCACAGTACTACTAGCCAAAAAATATGATTTTGTTGTTATTTTTGTTGATATTTTACCATTCCCCATAACATTTTTGTAATATTGACTACCACGTCATTTTTTGGGGATAACTTTAACATTAGGTGTGAACTCCAATACATTGCCATTTTTATACCATTCATCACTACTTTACTAGTAGGTGCTAATACACCTTTAGTGTTGTCAAGTAACCAAAAAGAGGGCAAAAAAATATATAGAAGTTTTTCATTGACACATTGCAAGAAAAAAACCTCAAGTCAATATTTATTTGGTTATAGGAACTTTGGTAGGCACAGATTCTATGCTAGAATTGTTCTTTGTTTACTTAAAACAATAAAATTTTCATTTCAATCATTCATTCAACACTTAAAATTTGTGATTAAATTGTTCAAAACAATTCTAGTAAATTGTTTTACACAATTTCCTTCTTATAACTGTTTTTTATTCTACTCAAATTTTATTCCTTTTAAAAAATAAAATTTGTGGTCAAAATAAAATTAGATTATCAAAAAGCCCAAACACAACAAATACAAAATAAAATTCATGTTGTTTCACCAACTTCACATTTCTCTCTTTACTCCAAATTGAATAATATCACAAATCTATAGTTTTAAAGGTAGAAATTAGAACTCAAATATGAAAAATATGTGGTTTCAAGTACCAATAGAAATTTGAAATCATACTATGCCACCCTATCTAACTATAACAACTCCCTAAGTCTTCCTCTCTATGTAAAAAAACAATCTCCTCCAACTCTCACAATTTCTAGAACTACATCGTAAGTCATTTCCCTCCAAAAGTAATTCAAAATCAAATGTCCAACAATCTTGATCCTATCCAACTCATTCATTGCCTTGTTTAATCCCTACCATTTTTCTAATCTATTATCCCTTGGTTGATCATTGTCACACATTACATAACATTACCTTCCTTCCACTATGGATTCCGTCCTCAAAATCCTTGCTTTAGTAAAGAACATTTTTCTCTTTAGATTATTGTGTAAATCATCTATGGCTTTGTTTGTTCCCCCTAAATTGTTGGTATTACTACCTGCACTTCAATCTATGGTCCTGTATGGCCCTTAGCTTTTGTACTACTTAAATAATTGAAATTTCAAATAGCAATTTTGTTATACCTTCTCGATCTTGCTTATATGTATGCTCCACCACTTGCTCCACACCTTCAACCAGCTACCTTTGTGTGCTAGTATCATCAATTATTATTTATGTTTCTTACTATGAAGTTATTTATGCTTACTCTTCAACTACCACATTTGGAATATTTTGTCCTCCTCCCCTCAAATGTTGTGGTTCCCCTAGTTGTTTCTCCTTGACTGCTCCATTGCACTCAGTTTCTTCCACTTCTTATATAAGACTAGACGGTTTTGAACTATTTGGATTGTGATAAATAAAATCTAAAAAGGCTTTATTGAAGGGAAATATGTCTTTTGTAAGCGGCCTCATCCCTTCTATGCGCAACCAAATTTTTCTATATCTCCTCCCATAACTAAGCTTCTACCAACTCTCACCATTCATTAGGCTTAACATAGGCATCATCCATGTATTGTTTGGTATGCAATATTGAATAATATTGTACCAAGTCATCCTATTCTTCCCATCTATTGTTGACATATGCTAGATCCAAATCCTTGTTCTTCTCCAATAGGTCATCCAACTTTGACTTGGTTTTAACCATCTCCTACTTTAATTCATTCACCTCAATGATTATTTGTTCCTTGTCCTTCTTTGCCTTTTGTCTTTAAAGCTCCTCTCTTGTAATCATGTTCTTCATATGCAAAATTTATATAATCATCTTTTCCATGGTTTGAACTCTAGTTTCCATTCCTACAACCACAATTCCCTCTCTCTTTCCAAGCCCTCAACCTTATGCCTATACTCTATTAATGCCTTCTGATATGCAGGACTTGCATCATTCCATGCCTCATCTTTCTTCTTTAACTCCTCACATTCCTTTTGTAACTTTGTCCAGTCCATCATCATCCTCTTCACCTCCTTATTTCTTGTGGTTAGTTGCAGCATTTTCACATTGACTTTCTCTTCTATCTCCTTTTGTTTTTTCCAAGTTACTATATATTGTATGTACTCCTTTTTATTGTACTTCATCTTTTGGAACAATCCCTATTTTTCGCCTTCCACTATGGTTAATCTAATTTTTAATGACTTGACTTCCAAACCCAAATTACCCATCTTTTGATTCATAATTGCCATTGTTTGAAATAGTTTTGTAGTTTTGTTACTTCCCAACACCCCCTTTGCCAATTCTTCTACATTTTTGGGTGACAAATTATGTGATGTCTCCTCCTTAGAAGCATCTTCTAATGACATTCCCCTATCCCTCATCTATAAACCCAAATCCATATCCAACCCCTACCCTTCTACTAATCCTAGTCTATGTTGTGGTAGCACTATGGAAAGTGGTTTAAAGTTATTAAATGTTGATCCTAATACAACCATTTGTGGTTCCTAGGATGAATTTGATTGTTGTTGTTTCATTGGTGGTTGTGTAACCTATATGTCCATTAAAGCCTCCTAATGAACCTCCATTTGTGCATGAAAATCATACAAATCCTCCACATCATCATATGGCATGCGTTCATGTTGGTCTTGCAACGTTGCTGTCACTTAAGGTGATCAACTCCTTTCTAATTTAATTTGTTGTGTCTGCTCCTTCCTTTTTTATCATGTTCTAAGGTATGATCCCTCTATGGTTTGGATGGAATATGTATGGTTAACACTCCTAGAGCTATAACTCGTGTTCGTCTAATATTTCCATGCATGACTTTCTAAGGCCTAACATCTTCTCTCGACTTCCTTTGTTGTTTTGATCTTTACTTAACCTCATATATGTTCATCCTTTTCTACAAAGATTTTGGAAATCCCCTTGTTGTTTCCCTTATACTATCTAAAACATGTTATATCTCCTCTTTAGACTTTTTGGATTTTTTCTGAATTTATGTTATTTTCTTTGTTGTGACCTCAGAATCCTCTTGAAACATGTACTTGAACAATCTTTCTAGAACCAACACTGAATGACAGATCTCCTTCTTGTCTTCTTACTTTTCGTTGTCTGAATTTTCTCTTACATCTTTGTCCATCTATCCAATCACTGCACATATTATTGAATTGAATCTATGCCCAATCTACTTCAATTCCTTCTTGTACCTTCATGAATGTTAGTGCATTCTTGTTGCTCATGTAATTCACCTTCTCCCTTTAGTAAATCATAGATATAACTACAAGATATTTAACATTAATTGGCAATTTACACTTCTTAACATTCCATTGGTTTGCATTTGTGTATGGAGGTTTGATATCATGTTACAATTCTTTTGCTAATGTTTTGGTCACATATCCTTTAGAATCCTCAACATAACCACTCTAACAAACACCAAAGGCATCAACTATCAATTGCTCATTAATGACATACACTATGTTTTTCCTACCAAAATAAATCTCAAATCCTTTTATCACAAAAGTATTAAAAAATTCTACTAATGCATCATGATCTGGTTCTTTAATTCCACTCAATGGCCAACAATGTGACCAAGCTAACCTTATTAGCCTAGGCCTCTTCTTTCTCTCCCATTTTCTTCCACACCTCTAGTCGTTCCACCTACTTAGAATAATTATATTTGGTGGGTGTAAAAACATATTTGTTCTCATTTGGGATCTTAATTCCTCTTTTTCTAAAGTTTTTTTATCCATTTTCCACCAAGGGTTTGCCTATTTCTTGGCACAAATACTAATAAGTTTCTCAAACCTGATTAAGATGATGATGGAAGCAAAAATTATTGTTTTGCCATTTGTGGCTACACCTCCTTTTGTGTGATGTATGTGATTTCACCAACATCTATTGCTACTTCAATGAATTTCTAAACTACACCAACACCTTCTTCTTCATTTTCATCACTAGATTCATGAATCTCTAGAGGTTTTGTGTTGTTACACCAAGTCTCATCGCCACTCTTGCTCACCTTTTGAAAATTCTTCTATGTAGCCTCTCCAACAACGGTCTTGTCGTTTCCTCAGTATTGTCTACGCAACTAATTGTTTCACTGATTTCTTTTGTGAATAATTTCCCTTCCTCACACTTCAATGATAATGGTGATGCCAAGGGTGAAATCAATTTCAATGGCATAATGTTGTAAAGTGGTTTGCCCACCTATCTCTCCAACTCCACTTGGAATTCTCTATGTTTTGCAAGAACTTCTGCCATATAATGTTATTCTTCAAGTTTCTTCACTTTCTCTCACTTTGCAATTTTTTGTGTTTTTACCTCTTTTACAAGTCTCTACAATTTCTCTAACACACTCTCCTCATTCATACTACAACAAACATTACAAAACACAAAATCATTTTGGAATGTAACAATTTCGAATGGAAAGAAGTTTGATAGCCATTCCCTCCTCCCATTTTTTTGTTTACAGTTTAAGGTAGCTCGTCAATTTTGCATTAATTGTTTGTTTTTCTCAAGCACCCCATTCCTTTCCTGATGGCCTCACTTTTAAACCTCCACATGGATGCAAGTATTATCTATCAATGTTTCAAATGCATTATAATCTTTTTGATTCATCCAAATGCCATCATCACCATCTCCCCCTTCATCTTTCATCATCTTTGCCATGTGTGTTGTAGTTTACTCCAACTTATCAACCGATTTTGTTGGTGAATCATCATATTTATCTATGGTCTTAATCACCAAGTTGTCGTTGTTAATTTATGGTCGCCATGGCATTACTTTGTCATGTACATCTTCATTTGTATCATTATCCTCTTGGATTCCTCGTTGTGGTTGATTTATAATCTATAGTTCCTTCTAGTAAATTGGTTTCTATACTTCAAAATTTGGCACCTTAAATGCAATAAATTGGTATGGTTCCGACTTGTTAATATTTATCATTATAGGGTTAGGTTCAAAGTTAGTTAATGTAACCAATAAGATTATATTGCTAGGCAACATGTACTATACCCTATATGGTCCAAACCATTTTTTGGTGAACTTCCGCAAATGTGACTTACTTCCCTTTAGAAACCACATAACAAATCACCAAACTTGATTTTTTTTTTCTATTTTTTATTGGCTCTAACAAAACCTATCCCATTGCTAAGTTCTTAATTTAACCTTAGATTGTAATATGTCTTCATGTAGCTTCTCTAACTCTAGCACCTTATTTATTAAAACTCTCATTGGATTTCCTTCTCTATGGTTACTACAAATGACTAGCAAAGTGTATTCTATAGGCATTAAAGGATGTAACCCATAAACAAATTGATATGGTGTATACCCTATAACTACCTTATATGTTGTTCTATAAGAAAACAAAACTATGGGTAAATGTTCATCCCAATCTGTTTTATTTTCATTAACTAATTTAATCAATAAGGTTCCCAATACCTTGTTAGTGGACTCTACTTGACCATTCCCATGTGGGTAATAAATAGTAGAATTGACATGTTTTTAGTAAGAAAAGATTTGTCAAATGTTTTATAACATCATTTATAATATGGACCCCTTGATTTATGACTATAATTATGGACATCCAAACCTAATTAGAATACATTCATACAAGAACTTTGATGTTATTCTGCAATGTTTATCCTCAACGCTTTGGCTTTCACCAATTTGGTTCCATAATCTATGGCCACCAATATGTATTTATTCCTTTTATACCTTCCTACTAGTTTAGTTGGTCCCACAAAAATCTAGGCCCCATTTCATGAATCATTTTTCTAGAAAAGTTGTTACTAGTTTGGCCAAACTTTGTGTAGCCAACCCTTCAGTGTGCTGACATGCATCACACAATTTACAAAAATCATTGACATCTCTATACATTGTGGGCCACTAGTACCCTGCATTTAAAATCTTCTTTTGTGTGATCTCAATTGGAAAGTGCCCTCCTATTGTTCCTTTGTGCAACTCCTTCATCACCTTTTGGGCTTCTTTGGTTGACAAATATATCCTCACTATGTTCTCCTACCCCATACTATACAAAACATCAATCTTCATTATAAAAGGTTTAACCTTCCTGCTAGCCGTTGTTTTTTCCCTATTGACAAAGATTTTTCCATCTCTCGTATCTATAAAAACATTTTAAAATCATTCAACCATCCTAGTTTTGTGAAAATAAATTAACATCTATGGTATGTTCTAGGATTCTTAAGGGTTCTGTGATATCAGGCAATTTGGACAAAACATCTACAACTACATGATTATTGCCTAGCTTGTATACTACTATGAAATCATACTCCAGAAACAATAGTAACCACTTAGCTATTCTCCTTGAAACATGTGGTTTGTTTACCAAATAAATTAAAGCCATACATGATCAACATAAAACACAAACTTATTTCTTAACAAATAATGCTTAAACCTATGCAATGCTCACCATAGCTAAGGCTTTTCTTTCTATGGTACTATAATTTTGTTCTGCAGTATTAAACAGTCTAGAAATATACACTATTGGTTGATCGCTCTTCCCTGTGATATTATGTGTTAATAAAACCCCCACAACTAATGATGCATCCATGTGAACATGGAACTCCACGTCCCACTTTGGTGGTATTAAAATCAATGTTTCAATATATTTTTGTTTTATCAACTCCCAAACTTTCTAGCATTCCCCATCCATATAAAACTTTTTATCTTCCTTGTGAGCTTTGTAATTAGAGCCATGATTGTTGCAAAATTCTTAATAAAACATCTATAAAACTATGCCATGCCATTGAACATTTGAATTTGTTATGAATTTTGTGTTACATGCATGTTCATTATCGTTTGTATTTTCTTTAAATAAGGTAATTTACCTTCCTTTGAAACAAAAAATCCAAGAATTATTCTAGAGAATACCATAAAAACACATTTCTCCGGATTTAAACTATTGTTATATTCCTTGCACTTTTAAAAACACAATCTAAGCTTTTGCAAATGAGGTTCCATATCACTATAAACTATAAAACCATCCAAAAAAATCTTGATAAAAGTGTCTAGATATTCTCTGAATGTTTTTTATCATAGCTTTCTAAAATGTTGGAAGTCCCTTCTTTACTCTAAAAGGCATTACTTTCCAAATGAAAGCTCCCCAATCTATGACGAATGTTGTTTTATATTTGTCCTTTGGTGTTATAAAAAATTAACGATATCTAGAATATCCATCCAGAATTGAATATGCCTCACACCCTACTATTGTGTTTAGTACCTCATTTGTAAATGGTAATGGGAAAAGGTCTTTCTTGGTTGTTGCATTCAACTTTTTGAAGTTTACAGAGATTCTGAACTTCCCATTCTTCTTTGGTACTACCCAATCGGCAACAACCAAGTAGCCTCTTCCACAAGTTGTATGAAACTTGCTGCCAATAATTTATCAATATCATATTTGATTATTGTTGCATAATTTGGATTTGATCTATATTTAACCTAATGTGGCAGTGGTATGGTTGTATTCAATTCAATTTGGTGTTGAGCCAACTCTAGTGGAGTGCCCTTGAGATTTTTATATGTCCAAGTAAGGATGTCCTTGTACTCCCTTAACAATTCCTCCAACTCCCACACCTTTTCTAGTTATAAATTTGAATTTATCTTCACCATTTGAGGTTTTGTTTGAATCCCCAAATTCTAATTCGTTAACTATTGTTCTTGTGTGAGTGTCTAGCCTAATATTTGCAACTCTTGAACCTTGACCTTGGCTAGAGTTTCATCAATCTGAACATTCCTTGGCTTGTGTTTATAGTAGGTCTCAAGATACACTTTATCTTTTAAAGTAACTTTTGGCTCATATATGTTTATAGTTCTTCTACTAAAATGAATTATGTGCTACTCTTTTTTATATTATGATTTTGAATTTCAGTATTTGTGTGGGTAAACTCCATGGTTTCTATAGATTAAAAGTTTTATGGTAGACTAATAGTGCCTATGAAGGTAAGTCTACAATATAATGAGCCATTATAAGTGTAACCATTCCTAACTAACACACTTGTCAATTTTAACTTCATTTAGGATTGAATGTTTTTCATGTAATCTAAAATTTGATGTAATATACATTTAAAAATGACATATAAAAATATGAATAAATTATTTCAACATTTGAGGGTGAAAAAGGATTAATTAGGCACTTGTAACTAGTCCTGAGGTCATGAGTAAATCACATAAGAATTATCAAAATTAATCTAGATTTGTGCGGACAATTTTCATATTCATATAGATTGAATAATTATTAAACTATACATGGTTTTGGATCATCATTGGAATTGATATATAAATAAATTGTAAAATTCAAAATTTGCAATTTTCTTTCCAATAACTATTGGATAAATATAAATATAAGTTGTAAAACTAAATTTTATCATAGAAGTGTATTGTACAAATCAAATATGCAATTAAACCATAAATTTTGTGTAATGGTTGCAAGTCATTTCAATTTCCAATTTCAAGTCCTTACCATTTTGAAAAGGACAAAGGAGTTGGGTTAGGTTCATTTTATTGTGGATGTACCCATGAAAATAATTTTGGCTTTATAGCAAATATGATATCCTCTTCATCGTCTATGATACCATCCTGATAGTTGTAACATCACAACACTTTTGATCATTTCACCTCTATTCCCAGGTCCTTAATCAATACTATAATTCTAACGGAACCATTCCCCTAAATCATCATTGTGTTGTTCCCCCAATCATGGGTTACTTTAACATCCATCAACCATGGTCTTCCTAATAGCATGGAATAACTAGCGTCTATCACATTGTTTTGTAATATAGTAACATAATAACATAAGGTGTGTCATGAACATATATCTTCAAATCACGAATTAGTCCCATTGGCTTTATAGTGGTCTGATCTACCATCCTTGGATTATATGGTGCGATTTAGGCTTTAACAAGCCCAACCTTAACCTCAACTATTTTGTAATGATATTTACCCCAAACCCTCCATCTAGCAAAACATTAGGTTTATAATTTTTTTCTAATTTGTACCTGAATAACTGCAATATGGTTATCATTAACTACTACCGCTATTGTTATTTCTAGTACTATAGATGGTACTATTTTTGTATTATTGTTTTAGCTACAATTTGTGGTTTATCAAGTTTCATTTTCTGCCATCGATATCTCATTAACTTAGGAATCATTTTTAGTAATTGTCCCAAGTTCAAAGTATAACTAGTTTCTAACATCTGTCTATTGATATATTGAAATATTTTTTCTACCAATATCAGATTACTTTGGGAAACTACAAATTCCTAAGGTTTCCGAGGTTCTATAGGTGTAATATTGGGCATACTTGGCCACATTGTGTTCCAACCCTCTATTGATGTAAAAGATCCTTCACTAATAGATTATGTTTTCTGCAGTTGCTAAATTATCTCTACCATTGTCTTCTTCAATTTCTCCTCCTTCTCCCAATCTACAATACTTTTATTTTTCTTTGGTTCTTTTTCCTAGAACACTAGTCTTCTATGATTTTGCTTCTTGTAGCAACATTCACATCAATTACATTCATGTTCGTAATGATTGTCTTGACGTCAACTATTGTTTTCCCGTCTAAACTTGATGCAATTTTCCCTTTGAACATTTTTTGCATCTCCACAAACTTGGGACAATCCGTCATCTTATGTTCATTTAAACCATGGATGTGGCAATAATACAAGTTATTTTTTTGACCCTTGTAAGGTTGATTAGTAGCCCTTTGTTACTACTACAATGGGTTCTTCCTTCTTCTTAACCATACACATCTCCACATTGTGGTTATCTCATCCATAGTTTGTGCAATGTTTGCTAGTCTTTCCTAGTTCCATCTATGATTTTGTTGTTGCTATAGATTTAGAAATCTATGGTATTTGACAGTGCATTTCAAGTTTTTATTGGTGTTGTCCCTTCTTCACATAATATAGTCGCCTCCTTATGCAACTGTAATGTGGTCTGCTTCATTCTTGTAGTTGTAATTTTCATATAGGACTATAATCCTACCCAACACAATGGTCAAAAAATTGTTTGTGGTTGGTGTTTATAATCCACGAGCCTACTTATATATGTATTCATAATACACCTCAACTTGCTTTATTTCTCCTTATTTGATATTCTTGAACTCCATGTGGAAATATGTTCATCATTTTAAATTGTTTAATGACGTTTACAAAATGCTTGAATTAGCTACCAAAAAGTATAAACAAGAAATTTTGACATGTAATTATGACACCAATCTGAGGTCATCTCTCTTAATGTATAACTAAATGCATTGATGATATATTCCTCAAAGGTTTTTCCATTTGCCCTAATAACCGCTTGAAACACTTTCACATGGGCATTCAGATCTACATCCTCCTTGTAATCTAGATATTTCATAGCTAATCGATATGGTTTGGCCACTAAGCCCCCCGCTATAGTGTTCACCACTAATCCAATTTTCTATCATTCACAATTTAATGGAATCGACAATGGCCATCCCATGTATCTATTTGTTTGAATCATTATGATTAATGTTGTATACACCGTTTTACATGTTGAAATGGGTATCGTTACCTAGCTTGGATCTTCATAGATTTGGTCAGTTCATCTTCCAATTTAAATATTCTCTAGTACTTGAAATGTAGCTTGACCATTCTTCGATTGATTCCTTTTTGATGGCTCAGCCTTTTGTCTAAACTTACATGTTACAATAGTTGTTTGTGGCATTATAGATCTCATTTGTTGTTTGTGTGAGACAATAATGGGTATCTGAGGTATCCCATTCATCAACCTAGGCCTTCATGATGATAGTTTGAACTTTCTAGACCTCATTGTCTCCAATTGTACAACATTCATATGTACTCTCTATGACATAAAATTTGGTCTTACATATAATGGTTCTATTTTACCCACACTAGGAGAATTACACATTTTTGGTTTATTTTCATTCAAACCAATTTCTTGTAGCATGTTTTTTAAATTGTGGTGGACCTGTTCTATCATTTGTGGTTGTTCTACAAAATTTATGTATAAAATCTATTGTCCCACATGTTTAACAAATCCATCTCTTACTTCACTATCAATCTATGGACATTCTGTGATAAGGTGTCCTCTAACTCTATAGAAAGCATAGAATCTAGAAAGAGTTTGAACCAACTTGGCTAAATCTTTAGAATTGTAATCTCTACATTTTGGATTTCTTCTCTCTTTTCATTCCTCCTCTTTTGTTCTACATTTAAAGTGGTAATGCTTCTTCCTCTAGAACATTTACCTATGCATCATCGTACACAAAGGTTCTTGGGTAATTCGTATCTACCCATAGGACACATGGTGTCTTTAGTGAGAATGGGAGTGCGAAAAGTGAGTAGTCAAACTTGAAGAATTTCCAATGTCCACCAATAGCAATTCGTCCCTTAGATTTCTTTTGTCCCCATGTTCTTGAATAATAGATGGTGCTTGAAAAGCATGGATTCCCCCTTATCTTGGGTATATTTCAGACCTAATCCCCTTCATTAGCTATTGCCTTTTGTACCAAGGACATCTTTGTGGGCCCCTTGTCCATACTTCTCTTCACACTCCCATTCCCATTTGAAAACACCCAATGTCCTATAGGTCATTCTTTTGTTCACAAACTTCTAGGTTCAAAAATTATACCCATCTTCGACATTTCATACACCTCTTGGGTTGCATCCCGATTTTTTTCCATATCATAATTCATGTTCTACTGCATGGCTTCTTGATCCATTTGCCTTTACAAACTTTGAATCACCATCCTGTTCATTTTGTTGTGCTAATCTTAAATTCCCTTGGTTTTTTATTATACTTTTTTATTTAAATTTTTACAACTTTCATCATTTAAACCTTCATCTTCTATCTACCCAAAACAAAAAAAAATCTAATTCTACCATTAAAAAAATCTCCTTTACCAATTTGTTGAAATTTATAGAAAAAAATATTCTCAAAATAAATCCAAATTACTGAAAAAATTTGTTTTTGCTTTTTGTTTTAAAAAAACATTTGTCCCCAAGATGGTCACCAAATGGTAGGCATAAATTTTATCTTAGAATTACTCTTTGCCTACTTAAAATAATACAAATTTCACTTTAACCATTCACTCAACACTTAAAATTTGTGGTTTAGTTATTCAAAACAATTTTGGTAGATTGTTTATTTTATTCAAATTATATTTCCTTCTAAAAAATAGAATCTATGGTCAAAATATAATTAGATTATTAGAAAGCCAAAACACACAATAGATACATAATCAAATTCATGTTGCTTCACCAACTTCACACTTCTTTTTTTATTCTGAATTGAATCATATCATAAATCTATAGTTTTAAAGGTAGAAAATTAGAATTGAAATATGAAAAATATTTGGTTTCAAATACCAATAGAAATCTGAAATCATATTATGTCGCCCTATTTAATTATAGTAGCTCTTTAAGTCTTATTTTCTATCTCCTCCAACTCTCACAATTTCCAAAACTACATCCTAAATCACTTCCCCCCAAAAGTAATTCAAAATAAAATGTCCAACAGTCCTAATCCTAATTAGCTCATTCTCTGCCTTGTTTAATCCCTACCATTCTTCTAATCTATTCTACCTTGGTTGATCATTGCACACATTCGGTAACAAACTTGCCATGAACATGCTAAGTGGTAGACTTGCATGAACACACAACACTAACTAGACACACAATGCTACAAGCACATGTTTGTATCAAATCACTTTGATTTCCCTAAGCTCTTGAACAATATAAGTCTTTTTTATGACATAATGTGGATCTTAATACCAACAACTTGTCTTTCAACATAGTTCCCCACTAAGAAATTGTGAAGTCTAACTTTAATCCCCACAACAAATTATTTTGTCAAAAACCCACAATCCAAGAAGTTTTCACTAGTGAGATTTATGTCCACCCTAGTTTGTAATATGTTGGAGACCTCTAATCACATGCCTTTCCCTAATCACCCACCCACATATATTGAATTGTCATGATATAAATAGTAATTCCATTCAAGGCTTTCAAATGCATAAGTATTCACTTCTCCATTCCCTCAAACCCATCACCCATAATTCCCTAGGGGGGACACTAGTTTAAAAAAGTAGAAAATACCTACATAAAAATATAGGGTGCAATATATAAATTATTGAGTAAAATTTTTAAACTAATTAGTTAAAAAATAGGGTTTGTTTTCAAATAATCAGTTTAATTATAATATAGGGTATGTAATAATTCGAAATAATGGATTATAATTAACATAGGGTAGCTTTAATATGTATATATTAGAAAATTAAATATTAATAGGGTGATTAAAAATAGGTTGGACAGTTATCTAATACCCCCATTAAAAATGGTCATTTGACGCATGTAGATCCCAAATTTTACACTAAGAGTCCCCCTTGGGCATATAGTTCCCAAAGCACTTGACTTACGTCAAGCATGTTAAACTCGAAAATGCAATGCATTTCAAACTAACTTGTAAACTCCCTAGAAATCATCATCATTTCCACATCTATCTCTACATCTAAAAATTTATTTTGGCATTATGTCCTAATTTTCCATGCACAGTAAAAAAGTTTTGGAAAATTTGGTACATAATAATAAAAACTTAACACGAATATTTGTTTCATCAACATTTTCGCACACAATGCACACAAATAAAAAAAGAAAATAAAGAAATGTTTAATTCCACATTATTCTCCATGATCAACCAACATGCTTCTTCTAGTATATCCCCTTTGTTTTCCACCTCTAGCTCCTCCCATATGTCATTTTCCATAAAAGTTGTGGGTGCAAATTCTTTAAAGTGTACCAAAATCTTGTCACAACATCACCTTTTTTTATCTTTTTTACCTAATCCCTTTTTACCATGTAAAGACACATTTATGGATGATTATGATGAAATTTAAAATTGTAATGGTCTAAAATATAGTCCTTTTAGATTTTTTGACAACTTTTGATTCATTATTTTTTATGGGGATCAAAATATAGGGTAAAAAAAAACTATAGTAAACACTAAGCCCTTTTCATCTTGTGTGGTACACCTTAAAGGATTTTCACCCTTGTATTGGCCAAACAATTCACAAGGTTTCTGTTCCAACTAAACAAATCACATTTCACAAACATTGTTGGCCCTTTTGGTAATGTTATTAATTTAAATCATCCCAAAACTGCATCCACAAATTTAGAAATGCACCACTAAGCATTAATGTAGATAGTTTAACAAGGAAACCACACAACATTCTTAACCCATTAGCTTTTTACACTATTGTTCATCATGCATTAAGGCCAAAAGCTCAAATGGGGTACATTCAAATCGAAAGAAATATGAAACCCTAACCTTCAATTGTCCAGTGTTTGGACTTTTTTTTTTGTCACATATGTAACCACTCCCTTCACATATTAATTGCAGCCTTGTAACTTACATTAGTCACACTTTGGCATAGCAAAGATGAAGACATTATAGTGATCCCATGTTTAAAGGTCTTGATCATACCTTTGCCATGCCATTGCAATGTGGCCATTAAAGTGTTATATATTATTGGTGAAAGATGTCACATACTTTAAATACATTGTCAAATTCAACTACCCATTTTCCACCATTGTCTATTAATACACAACTAGGAACACCATAATGGAAGATGATTTCACCTATTAGAAATTTCATTACTATAATACCTATGTGGTCAAGAATTCTTTTAGCCTCACAACACTTGGAATAATGCTCTATTGCTACAATAATGTATTTGTTCCTTGAACTAGTATTTGGAAGTGGTCCAATAGTATCCAATGTTACCCATAATTATAGATCACTCACTGGGATACTCTTAAGATCCTTTACATTAGAATGGATGCTACTAGTACACTTGAAAAGTCAACATTTCTTGGAGCTCCGCACCATGGTATGAACCTATTTTGTTCAATTTTGCCAATTTAAGTATCTCATGCAAAGTTCAACCAAAGTTCATCGATTATTCCTACATAGAACATTTAGAAAATATGTGTTCTTTATTCAACACTCCAAGGTATGTTTCATTAAGGTGGAAGCACTCTACAATGGCACATTGTGGGCAAAAAAATGTATTTTTTAATACATTTTGTATTATTTTGGGGGCAATTTTTCTTTCATTTCATCTAACATTTTGAGAAATGCATATAAAATGAATTTTTGACACAATACCTCCCACACAATTCTTGTTACCTTTCAAATGAATGATTTCTCAACAAACTTTATGTTTTCACATATTTTCGTTTGTTTGAATGAAAAACAACATCCAAATGTTTTTTGTGAAATTGCATGAATGAAATTTTAATATAGAATTGAAATGAAGGTGAAAGCACACTATCGTGACCAAAAAATGTTGTCACAAATATTGTTTTTGAAACTATGCAATTTTTAACTTCCACCAAGCCAATATTAAAAGAGGTTTTCATAAATTATATTGAAAATAAGGTAATTCAATTGCCAAATAATGTAATTATCAAAGGAAACTACATTTTTTTATTAATATTAAAAGATTAAGGAGTATATTTGTGAGAAAATAAATGTTGTCATGATATATTACAAAGTGAAAATATAATCTATAAATGATTCAAATAATTGCAAAACTTGATGAAGTATTTAGGGGTCCAACCACACTATAAGGAACCACACTTGCCCCCTTAAACCATTATTTTTTCGTTTTAAAAAAAAAATTATTCTTAGAATCTTTTTAATATGTCTTTTTTAATTAAAATTTTAAAAAAATTTCTTGATACTATTATATTAAGGTGTACATATTCAAAAACATCCCAAAATATGTCGTAATGTTTTCTTTCAAATTGTGCTTTTAATGTCAAAATTGTTTTCAAACAATGGTTACAAGTTCATAAAATGTAAATTATGTATTTTTCACTCATTAAATTGATTCCAAAATTTTATGATATGTACATAATTTATTCATAATAAAATTTTATACGAAATTATTATATATATATATATATATATATATATTACAATCCAAAATTCAAAAAATTAAATAGTGGTTATGACTACTAATGGTACATGTTAATATGACTACACGTTTAGTCATATATTGAATATGAATTGATTGTACTGTTTCAATTACAATTGAAAATTTTGACTCATGTGATTTCATAAAAAACATCTAGACAAGTTTTTCATTCAAACGAACATAAGTGTGTTGAAAAAAAATTTGATTGGAAACCTAATTTCATTTGAAAGATGACAAGAATTATGTTGAAGGCCTTTGTATCAAAATCTATTTTATATGTTTATCAAAATTTTAGATGAAATTAAAGAAAATTTGCCCCCAAAAAAATACCCAAAAAAATACATTTTCTTGCCTAAAGCATTCCCCCCTAGTGTGTTTTCACCCATAATACAATCAACTCACATTTTATATATCATTGAGTACTTCATCAAGTTTGGTAATCATTTGAATGGTGTTTGGAGTATATTTGCAATTTGCAATATATTGATATAATATTTTCATTAATATACCTTATAATCATTTAATATCAATCTCATTAATATACCATTTAATCATTTATTTACAATCTTACTCTTTGGGTTTTGAACTACCTTATTCCAAGTATAATTCATTAAAAACCCTTTCAATATTAACTTTGTGGAAGCTCAAATACACGCAATTCAAAAGTAGTATTTGTGACAATAATCTTTGACCACTAGAATGTGTTTTCACCCATCACTCCAAATGTCCAAATTGTTTGAATAATCCCAATCCAAATCCACCTTTGAGTCATAATCCTCCTCAATAATATATCTTGCCTTACATTCACCATTGTTGTGTTATTACTACCATTTCCCAAGGAAAAATAGATTTGTTAGATCCCAATTATTATTTTTAAGCAATGTCCTTAATCCTCTTTTTTTTTAAATGTCTCAACAACCACAATCTCATCCTTTCTTAGTTGTTGTTTATCAACTTTTGTAGTTATTTCATCATCAATTATCTCCACTACATATAAACATGTTACACTAAAATCCTAAGATACATGTTTGATGCTCTTTTTTTTTAATCCAATTTTACACCCCCCCCAATTAAACACACACCTTGGACTTCTACAGAAAAATTTTCATCTTTCTTAACAAAGGCGATTGGATCATGACTACTATGAACCATGGATTATAACTCAACAATTAGTTAAGCCTTAGTTCTGTAATTTTCTTTAGTACTAATGATTTGAATGCTTATAAGCCTCCAAGTAGTGATTATTAATAGTTGAATCAACCTTTATGATATTTCCAGGCATATAGTACTTCTTTATTTCAGTTGATGTAACGCTTAAATCAGTTAAGCACCTAGTAAACCTTTTAGAGTACATTATCCCTTTTATGTTGAAGAGAAAGGAAAGGGAATGTAGAATTAGATGTGATTTATTGATATGTAGGAAATACAAGCCCATAATTAACAATAGCATTTCGCCATGATAAGGTTAAGTTAGTCTATAGAAGAATCTTCAAGCACTAATGATGTACTTGTAAGATTTTTAGGATGTAATCCTAGTACATCTTTATTTAGTTTCACTTCTATCAGACTTCTAAATAGAATCAATTCAAACTTAAATATTAAACATTTCTGCTTGAATAGCCTCAGGTGAATTACAACTGAATAACTGACTCAAAGGATAGATCACAGTTGTAAAAAATCTAGGATGCGGCGAATGGTGCGAGCGAGGTACTCGACTCAATGCTCCAGGGAAAGTGGGTTGATCGGGCCTCGTAGCCAACGATAATGGCCATCACCAGGAACCCACGTTCGACAATGGAAACGGACATCATCATCTTCGCATTGGCACTCTTCAAACTTTTCTGGCGTGGCTCCACGAATAGGAACAAACTCTAAGTAAATTGCTAGAGCACGCGGGTTAGGAGACAATCGACGATCCCATATCGAACGAGCGACTCGAGTGCGCACCACTCTCCTGAGCGGTTCTTCTTCGCGCGGCCGTTGAAAAACATTCAAGTCGAGCGGTGCTTCTTCAAGCTCTTCTTGTTGTACGAGTGCGACTGGAGGATTTGAAGGCGTAGCGTCATCATCCGCCATGATTAATTACGCTTGCATCAACAAAAAAAAAACAAGAAGGTGCAAACAAGGTGGTACTTACGTTCAAAAAGGTCAAGGCCTTTTTATTTAACAAATTAGGGTAGGAGTAAAGTGTGGGAGTGACGGCGGAACCTCATCAAAACTCGAACACCCTAGATCTAAGGGATTCATCAAACCCTAAATTCAACGATGGATTTAGAAGTGTGTGAGAGTTTTCTTTTGTGATGCAAATTGTAATTTCAATTTACTATGTACTACATAGTTAATTAGTGCATAGTAAAGTAAATAGGTAGGGAATATCAAGGAGTA
>Ga0116231_10005091_pt1 | contig 26137 bp, 16 predicted proteins | sample S1TSphgellanicum_2_FD_89695 | JGI IMG/M metagenome (GOLD analysis project Ga0116231, IMG submission 89695) | Host-associated microbial communities from peat moss isolated from Minnesota, USA - S1T2_Fd - Sphagnum magellanicum MG | ecosystem: Host-associated > Plants > Peat moss > Unclassified... | reverse complement strand
TTATTTTTCAATAGAAATTTTTTTTTTTTTTTTTTATTTATAAAAAAAAAAATTTTAATAAAAATTTGAATTTTAAACACATAAGTCCCTCAAAAAAATTAAAAAAAAAAAAAAAAAAAAAAACACTGCATGGACCTTGTGTATTTTACACTTTTATTTAAGATACATGCTGACTCTATTATTGCGCATTTAAGAACGTGTTCTCATGATGCAAAGTATTTCTAGCTGATATTTGGCATATGGCATATCTATCCTTTGATTGCCATGAAACCCAATTTTCTGAATTTGCAAATTTGGTTCTTATGTGCAAATCTGTGACCTGAAACAAGGCAATCGATATGTTTCAAGTCCACCATTTTCCACCTAACCCCACAATTGCACACTTCAGTGCACAAGGAAAAAAACAAACTGTTGTTGCACTCTGTCATGCACACCAAGTCCTTAGCATCACATGACTTATACCCAAGATCACTCTCATACTAGCTTGCCAGTTTTGGCATTTTACTATCCAATATTTAATTTTTTGTTTCCTAAGATCTGGCACAACAATTTCAAATTTTATTTTGGTCTTGAAAGTGTACATGTTACATTGTTAACTAGTAGGCGATATATCTTAATAATTTTTCAAATTTTCAGAATTTATTTTCTCATAATTAATTAATGCCAACCCTTCTAACTCAGAATGGTATTTTATTTACTAGAACCCTAGTGTTGTCCAAGACTTTACTAGATAACAAATTTCCCCATCTCGATCTAAGCCACCTGAGGTCCAAAGGATGCTCTCAGTTTGAGTGCAACATGTTGGATTCCCATTCCATGATATAATTCTTCATCACTGTAGAAGGCCATGTCTCCATTGTAGGCTGAACTAAACATCATGTTAGCATTGTAGGTCCCAATTTTTTAGGTTTTGTGTACCTGAACATGTTGGCCTTTTGAAGATGTGAATTGGAAAGTTAGAAGTGTTGTGTGCCAATTTGTCAATTTAGAAATGTTAACAGACTTGATTAATTTTAAAAGATTCATTCATAGGACTGAATAACTCATTTCAAGTTTGAAGAGGATGTTTGAAGAGTATGTACCTTGGAAATAATGCCAATATTGCAGAACAAGAATGACATTTTGGAATTTATTTTGTCTCAATAAAACTTTGATATTTGATCAACAAAAATGTATGATTGTTTGTCTTTTTCATACATGATAGTTGTGGTGTAAATTAAGATACCAAAAATGAGTCCTTTACAAAACTCACATAACCAGTCTTGAGCCCTCACTGGGATTCTAAAAAAATCAAAGAACTGGGTCAAAGAACCGCTGGTTCTTTACCAGTTCTTTCACAAGAACCACCATTTGCTGAAATTTTTCCAAAACCCAAAACCCTCTAGGTTCTTTGGATTATAAGCATATTAAAGAATCAGAACCTAAGGTTCTGAGATTTTGCAAAATTTTCATAGAACTGGAACCAGAGGTTCTTTTTATTTCTAAAAGTTTAAAAACCCGGGATGAAAGGTTCTTAACAAAATCAAAGAACCACCCAACACTGGTCGCAACCAAACCTGTTGTCTTCAAGTGCCCACCACCTTGGCACATGCATTCAGACCCCACTCAAGTGACATTGGTCCGGATCTGATCCTTACTATTAAGTTTGTTTGAAATAGTTCAAATTGCCTTCCGTTGGTTCCACATCTTCAAACATGATGAATCTTCATGAAATCACATTTAGGTTTGAATGGCATGTTCTACACTCTTCAAGAATTCTCCAACTCCAAAGTAGGAGATTGGATGGAGTACAATATGTTTGAAGTCTGGACTTCAGACCTTTAGTTTCTGGAGAGCCAAGTTTAATGTGGACCCTTTACCATTTGCTGAAATGTGCAATGCAGAAAATAAACACACAGCAAACTTGTTAGTTGCTCCTGGAATTTGAGAACACAGGCAGACTGAAATTATGCCTGAAGATCTGAGCTTTGAATTTGCAGACACCCAAGCCTTCTCAAATTGTCCATTGCTTCACAATTGAGCTATCCACAACCAGGTGGGAAGAAATGAAAATAGCAGAGTTGTATGTATGGTTCTTTGAATTTTAAAGAGCCACTGGTTCTGTTTCTTTAAGTATTCCAAGTTCAGATAACTGCTGCTTCTGGTTCCTTGAGAATTTTCCAGAATCAAAGAACTGGTGGTTTTGGTCATTTTAAAAACCTTAAAGAATCAATGGATTTCATGTAAGAACCGGTGGTTCTCTGGCTGGATCTTTGACTTTTTTCACATTGTTTGAGAACCATATGTATATAACAATTCCAGTTCTTTGATTTTTTTGAGAACTGGTGGGTAAGGAAGTATATAGCTGAGTAGATGACCAGTGGATATTCGTTCCTCATTCTAAGAACCACCCAACACTGGAAAATACTCCCACATTCTGGGTCTGGACAACAAATATGTTGCAGCTTGTCTTCCAACTCCCAATTCAGATCTCTACTTCTCTGCTTTAGGTTTTAGATCTCTACCCTACACAAATCAAACGCTACTACCGTTGCACCCACCTTTACTGCCGAGAGGAACTTGATGGCTTCCTATGTGTGTGTGTGCATGGGCTCCTTGCAGGTTCTGATCTTGTCTGGTAGTCATCATGGGTTTGTATTGGTGTTTGGTTGTGAAAGTGGGGATTGTGCTTTGTATTTGAATGTGGGGGGTTTTGTGTTTTATCATTCCTTCAGTCTCAATTAAATTTCAATTGAGTTTCTCAGGGTGTTGAAGAGAAGTGGTGAGCAGACCGTGTGTCTGGTGTGGAGGAATAGTGCAACCTTTTCTTTGTGTTCAACAGGCTTGCAGTAGAAACAAATGCAAGCTGCGCTGACTCCCTGTTTTGCCCACATTGTGATATTGAAGCACAGGATGCTGAATACCCCCAACAAGCTCTGTCCAGGCGTCAATGTGGCACACTGCACAGAGCCAAGCAAGCACCTAACCACATCGCAGCTTCTAATTTATTCTAGGTTCTCAAGATGACAACAAAATAAACGGTTTTGAGGGCAGATAATGTCACATTTCAGGTTTCTAAATTGAAGAAAATGTTCATTGAGCTGATCTTACTCATTAATAGTCTATCCTTTTTATTGCCCAAAATTCAGCAAAATTGTCACTTGTCCTTTTCACTATCCCTAATTTTGCATAATCATCAATTGTCCTTTTCAAAAGTTAGCATAATAGTTCAAAATTGTTGGCATAAGTGAATAGGTTCGCCCCTAAGATTCTCCCAAGTGCACATACAGGCTCACCCTATGGGGCAACGGGTAGGTTGATCTGGCACAATTGTCAAGGGCTTACCCATTCCCTAACACATAACAAGTAAGTAAGAGGCATTGACATGTAGAGCAATCTTAAAACTTGGAAGCAATTTCATTTTGTCCAACCAGCAAAATACATACAGCATATAGTAACCAACTTCATCAAATTTTATTTGCAGAAAACTTGTGTAATGTTTGATGGGCATTGCCAATTCTCCATGCATGTCCATGTAAGTTTTTCGTGTAATATAGCTCAATTGCAGTGATCTCAATCCAAGCAATTGGATTGACAAACCTGGAATTGATAGACTATCAGAGATTTGCAGCAGTTATATATTCAAATGATAATTGCAGTGAAATGGAAACCACTAAGTTTTCATTTGGTGATGACTGGTAATTGTTTAGGAGGGTGGGTACTTATGGGTATTGGTTCCTGTTTGCAGTGCTTCCATTGGCTTGATTATCTTCACCTTGTAGATGCTTCACTTGGCCTCTAATGCCCCCCATACTCTCTCACCCAAATGCTTGAACATGGGTGCTTCAACATCGTGGGAGGCAGTAGTTAAAGGCACTCTCTACTTGGCATGGTCACTTCCTTCTTTTTCAAATGGCCTGCAAGAAAATATATGGTGCAATTAATTCATAAGGAAATATAATTCTTACAATTGATTATGAGAATATATCTAGAATACATTTAAATTTTAAATAACATTTTCTGGTTATATTTTATTATTTTGCAACATACAAAATATGCCCCTTTATTTCAAGTGTTTCATAAGATATACAAAGAGTGTTTCTGCTGCCCAAGAATCTTTATGATGCCTCTTTGGTGGCTTAAGCAAGTGGACATGCAAGTAGTGTGACAAGAGTTTAATTGTATAGCAACACATATGGATTGAAAAACTATGGAGTTAAAATGTCTCTTCTTGTCTTGATGTTCAAGAGTCCATGAAGGTAGTGTTCATTTAATAGTTTTGTAATAGAGCATATGATGAGTTCTCAAAAATTTGAGCTTTTCGTGAAAGCTGGAATTGATTATGAAGATTTAGCAAAAGAAAGAGGCCTCCATAGTCTCCAAGTTTTTCCTAGTTAAATTTGATAGGCCTTATGATTCAGCCCTACAAGTGTGTTGTTTGGTCTCCTTCAGGGTTTGACATGCCCCCAAACTCCTTAAAAAACTCAAATGTGAGTCCCAAAATGAAACAATAGAAAAAAAAAAAAGTTGAAGCAAGCTCTCTAATTCACAACACTTGTGGGGTAGGGAGTGTGCTGAAACTCTGAGATAGGACTAAGGTGAACTCACAAGCAAGAATTCAAAATAAAATCAACCTGCACAATCAATGAGAGAAGACGGTTAGTGCAAATTGAACATAAGTAGTGCAATGGATTTAATAAGGACAACTTCAAGCACAAGTTTTACATAGGTTGTAACCTTTGGGAAGAAACATCACTCCCCTCCCTATGGTATATTCTATGATTCTTTGCAAAGGTTACATCCAAATAACACTTTTTCCTAGGATTTCCAAGTGGGAATCCCAAAACTATGACTTTTACTATCTCGAAACTTTAGATGTTCATATCTATTGATCAAAAGAAGGGTTGGGAATGCAATTGAGAATCATTGGGATTCCCCCACTTGCATTTTCCCCCACTTATGAAAGTGTGTTTCACTCTTGAACACACTCTCTTGGCCTCATGTGCTCTTGTACTCCACATTTAGTTGATTCCAATGTTAGGGTTATGACAAGGTTGCCTTTAGGGTTTTCACTTCCATCAAGTTTTTATACTCTTATTAAGGGCATTAGGGTTTTGGATGTTCTTTTGGGGTCCCTTTCCTTTACATCTTTTTTTCCTCCAAAAACCTTTGGATGATGATGTTCAACACATGAATGCCTTTCCTAAGTTGGGGGATGTGCAAGTGTCACTCAAGATTTTCACTCGTTGTTTTGCCCAAAAATTTTATTATCGTTTTTGTTATTTCCTCCCACTCCTAGATTTCAACACCAACTAACCTTCTTTGATTCGACCTTCATTTGCATATTTGGGAAACTTTTAGGTCTAAGTTCTTCAGAATGTGTGAGGGCTCCTTTAGTTCATCAGCAAGCCTCCTTTCTTTTCATCTCCAAAGGTGGGATAGGTTTTGTCTTTACAAAGGTTATCGCCCCGACATCGTATTTGGGGAGCTAGGGCTTATCACCCAATCATTGCATCCATATTTTTGCAAGATGGTCGCCTATTTTTATTGGGGTTTATAGGGGCCAACAATTCAAGTCCATTTCCATTCCAAGTTGACCTTAAGTGGGCTCATGACCTTTTACTTCTAGTTGTTCAAATTTTCCACCCTCCATTTGAACAATTATTAGAAAAAAGAGCGGATCATTTTTAAGAGAGCATTTTAGAAAATGTGGATGATTTCATTTTCCAATATGATCTCAAAATTGTCTTCAAATTATCATCATGTTCGATTGAAATCTTGTGCAAGCCCAAGCTTGGGTGTTTGACTTTTTGTTTACCTAATCATCCCATGATTTAACATTTTCTCTTCAACATTACACACCAAATTGGGCGTCCACCATCCCACGGCTCATGGTATTTCTCAATGCATATGTGGCCAACCCATAGACCCAATAAGGATACACCTACTTCATTGTGATCATGGGGGAGAACACATTGCCACACAAGATGCAGTTTGAGATTTTTTCACCTCCATTACTAAGGATGTCAGGTTTCACGTTTGGCATGAACAAACACATGTTCTCCCAACACCATCTCTTTAATCATCACAATGACAAATGAATATTATGCTTACAACATATGGTATTTTCAATTTGGCAAATGTAATCATTACAAACTTGACCAGTGCGAATTTGGTTTCACAAGTCACTTTTTCTCGAGGAGTGGTTGCGAAAATTGCAACTCAAGCAAAGGTTCTGCCATATTGCAACCGACACTTTGAAGATGATTTCATCCCTCTAGCAATAGATATATTTAAATGTTTACACTAAAAAATGAACGATTTCCTTCATCGATGTGCCAACATTGCATGGTCGACAAAGGGCTTTGGAGGTCCACCTCTTTCAATTATTCATTCATTTTATAAGCAAAGGGTGTTAGTGCCTCTTCAAAGATTTCAAACCACCATTGTCTTGTGTCGGGCAATTGTGGTGGTAGGAGAGGCCTCTTCTAGGCTTGGTGTCCTTCTAGGTTTTTTACCCATCTCCTTGCACAACTTGTGTTTGTGCTACTAGTGATGGGTTTAGGTCCTAAGTTTCATGATTTTTCCATCTTAGGGTTTCACATTGTGTGTTCTATGCTTGCGGGTGTGGTCTTTTGTTTGGATTTCAATTTTTTTTTTTAATTTTTTTTCTTTTGTTCCTTGCTAAGTGTTTTTCCTTTATTTATTAAATTGTTCTACACCTTTTTTTTCTTATTGGTCGAACAAGCTTATTGTGGGTAAGGCACCAAACTTTGAATCACTAATACTTATTAATGTGCATAGATTTCTCCCATAGTTTGATTTAACTTTTGATCATTTCCAAAAAGTTAATGATGAAATGTGCATGCAATATTAATCTTGTATATGTTGTTGCATCTTGTTTGTGTTCACATTATTTTATGCCGAGATTGATTTACCTTTGTCTACTCAAGGCGTTTTTATTTATTAATATTTGAAGAAATTAATTGTGCTTCATTATTCATATTGTGTTCATTTCAAAAATTATTTTTGAAAAACCTTTGAATACAACTTGACTTTTTATTTAAAACTTTAGTTCAAAATCTATGCATACAAATATGATTCAAACTCTAATACGTGCTTAACCTTTTTCTAAATGCACACAAATCCTTTGGTTAGATATTGGTTTTGAACTCTAATCTATCCAAACAACATTCTTATACCTAGCATTGATCTTCATTTAATGTTATTTATAGCTGAGTGCCATATTAGCTATCTATTCAATGGTCTCTCTTATTAATTGGAAAAACATTTTTTTTCTAAAATCAAATCATTAAACAAGACCATCAAAATAGTATGTAACCAATTTTTGTGTTGTATTCAAACATTTTTGTAGACTTTTTCTTAAATGGGACAAATAATTATTTATTAGCTCTACTTTTGGTACAATCAATTTCAATTTTAATACAAATCAATGATTAATAAAGTGTTTGAAATATAAATTGAAGGTCAAAAAACCAATCATTCTTTGGAACAAGGCTTGAAAGCACAATATTTTCTAAAAATAAATCATAAAATAAGACCACCAAAATAGTTAATCCATTCACAAAACATCAAAAAGGCTAAACAATCTATGGAATAAACAAGTTATTATTTGGTATTCTTCCTTGGATTGTTTGATACCCTAAACCCTAGAATAATTATCCTTTCATTTCTCACTTCCTTCTTCAACTTTATTTTTCATGTAATTGAATGAATAGCTTGGGAATGGTGGTACTAGAAAGGAACGAGTTGAACAACATGTGACATCAAATGGTGTTCAATCTTTGGTTTTAGTTTTGAAGATTTTGATGTTTTCTAATTAGGAGCCTATTTGTTTTGGTTTTTGTGTGCAAATTTCAATTATGTCAAAAAAGTTATGATTATATTGTTATAAATGGTGGTGGGATTAACAATTCAATGCACTTTAATGTTTTGTGTGGTGTTTAATGAAGAGATTTTGAAGAATCTAAAAGCATATAGAGGAAGTGGAATGGTACTTAAGAGGATTGGCATATCAAAAAGAAAAAGAGCAATTGATAGTTAATCATTTTTCTTGGATTTTTTTTTTTTTGGTGTTGGAAGCTAGTCATAATATAGTCAATTTGGTGATGTGGAAATTAAGAGGACTTAGTTGTGTTGCTAGGAAAACAAGCATTTGAGTTTTTGGGAAGGCTTGAGTGATGCTTTATGTGATATGATAATTAATTTAGAGTTTGAAATTGAAGAGAATTTTTTAGATGTTTTAATAGAATTAGCTTCACATAAGGATGAATAGTGTTCAAATTACCAATGGAGAGTTACTATAAGAGAGATTGCAAATTTGTGTGAATTAAGCATTCTAACAATTTTCATGTCTTGGGGATTTTGCATTTTTGTGGTTATATACTAATGTAATGTTTTACTTAGTAATATAGAATCAATGGGGAAATTTTGTTTTGATTCTCATTGTTAAGGTCTATGGCTATTCTTGGATTTGGATCTCTTGGTGTTATTTTGTTGCAAACTTGAACCTAGGATTTTTGCAAATCATTAAGGAAGTGCATCTATGGGAAATTTCCAATTGGTGTTAATATGTGAAAATTAATAGTATAAATATGATGTAGTAGGTGTTTGATCATCTTTGTGAGGTGGAAGTGGACTTGGACAAGGTTCAATATTGATGATGGTAACTTGTAGCTTACTCCCTGGTCACAAAACTTTCAAAAGTATTTCATATTTGAAAGTCCCCCCGCATTTTTGCACTTCTTTTTTCATTATAATGAGCACATAACACACAACATGTTAAGTAGAAAATGAAGCCAAATACAAATAAGGACAATGATTGAAAAACTTTTATAAAAACTTTGCATCATTATCCATTTTAGGAACTAATAACACTCCCATGAACATAATCCTACTTAATTATTTTTGATAAATTCTTCAATCATTGAAAAATTTAAGTGATTTGAATATCATAACCATTGAATAACCAATTGAAATTGAACTAATAACCCTCTTCAATTATTTACTATGTTAATCAACATAATGACAAATTTGATTTTTTCCATGAAGACATCATTCACTAATGCTAACTTTGGCAAGATATTACATGAATATAATCAAGAGTTTACTTTATAATCAAGGTTACAAAATTCTTTGTTTAGACTATCCAAAGTTCCATAACGATTTTCCACATAGGCGCCAACTTTTTGATGTTTAAACTCTCTCATGAAAAAAGAAATCCAACTTTGGTTGCACCCATTATTAATTGATTCATATGAAATACCCCCCCCCACCCCAAACCCATGACAAACTAAGTTATACCTTTTCGATATCTTGAATCATAAGAGCCTAAAAATGGGTTTAATCTCAACACAAAATTAATTTACCTCTTTTTAGATGTCTCTTCGTACTATTGTTGTCAATGCCACTAGGGTTTGTATGTCCAACTTTCGAAAATAATTATCTTGGCTAGGAAGAAACGTTGACCATAGCCAAAATGGCTAATTAAGTGAAATATTTGTAGGAGGGGTAAGCAACTTGGCTCTTTACTTTCAAAACATCTAATTATAATTTTTTTTTGCTCTATAAAATGCTTGGCTACCTCAAAATGTGCAATCAAGTTTAATGTGATTATACATGTGTTTGACCCACCTAAAAAAATATGCAAATTTTAAATGTGTTAAAGATCCTACTAACAAAGAACAAGTTTTTTAAGGTGGGATTTTGGCAAACTATGTTTTGTGGGAGAATTGAACCCCTATATCTTCCATTGCAACATAAGCCTTTTCCTACAAAATGCAATTATGCACATGTCACATACATATTGCACAAAACAAGTAACAAACAAAACAAATTATGCCTATTATTTATTTGCTAAAAATTATTTTGTGGGAGAATTGGACAAGCCTAAATTGTCCAGTATAACACAAGCTGCTTGCAAAGTAATACACAACAAACATGCATATTATATACTATAATTTTTTTTGTTATTTACTAACTTTCAAACACCAAAAAAACAACAAATTTTGATGGAGAGATCAATCTTGTTGAAATCATGGCCCAAGGGTGACAATAGTAAAAAAAATTAGAAAATACGTGAGTAAAAATATAGGGTGCAATATATTGGTTGTTGGGTATGTAAAGGTATGTACGAATCTGAAATAATGGATTATAATTAATATAAGGTGGCTTTCATATGTATATATATTTTTAAATTAAATAATAAGATGGCGATAAAAAAATATGTTAGACAATTATCTAATACCCTACCCTTAAAAATGGTCATTTGATGCACCTAAATCCCAAACTTTACATTAAATGTCCTTGTTGAATATCATGTAAATTGAAGGCCAAAACAAAAAAAATAGACCTCAACTTACCCAAACAAAAATAATATGTCAAAGGCATATTGGGTCACATATCCTTCCAAGTTGCAACTACTTCTTGTTATGGAAAATTCTCTAACATGTAAAATTGTTCAACGAACATTCAAACCACAAGGCTTAGATGCATTGTCAATTATTTGTGGAGTTTGGATTTGTTGAAATTCAAATTGTTGAACATTTTTCATCCTCGTCAAAACTAATAACTTGGACCATATCAAACTTTGCCAACTTTAAATATTTTGGCAACTTGTGTGCAATCACTTATGAAAAGGCAAGAGATCCTTAAAGCCAAGTTGTAATATTACACCAAAAGGTGACATTTATGATTAAAAACCTTAGTTGTATATGCCATGATGGTAATCGTTTATGTTATTGCATACCATTTCCATGACTACAGTCATAATGAATGATCACAATCTTAAAAAATCATGCGATCATGATTTTTGAATTATGTAATATTAAACTGAATAATAATCATGGAAGATGCATCCAATGTTGAAATTTGATTTTTAAAATATAAATTATTTTTTTCCTAATTATTTTTTTGTTGTCACATGGCTTAGTTTGAATTAAAAAATTATTGTCCACTTATGAGTTGCCATGTGTTAACATGTTCCAAATTCAAAACTTTATTGACCACTTATGGCTACCATGTGGCAACTTAAAATTAGGAAATGAACTTTTTTGGCCCAATCATGTGATGCCACTTAACACCAAGACCTAGGAAACTATATTAAGCAACCTAACCTATGTACCTAGCCTAGGCCACCTAGACTTTGGCGATCTTAAAATAGGTTAGGTACTCTATTTAGTAGGTAATCCTAGGTTGTAAATGTGAGGATTTGAACCCCTCACCTTCACTTTGAAAGTTCAAATTTTTAACCATTGCACCACAATTTTTGATTTGTAACATAATTAGTTATCACAAAGTTATAAACATTAATGAATCCAAACATGGTTGGGGTACCCCATTTGAAACATAAGGATTCACTCGTAGGACCCCCAAATTCACCTTTTTTTTCATAAAACTTATGGCTTGTTTTATATTTCCTTTTTTATTCTCATGTTAAATGAAAATAATTTGCTCCAAATTTTATATAGGCATCTAAAGTGTTTATTATTTTCACTTATGAGAATAAAAATAGTAAAATGTATTCCATGTGAACCATGTTCTATCGATGGCCCAAAATTTTCAAAATTTTCATTTTTTGAAACTTTGTACATTGCTATAGTGCATTTGGAACATTTTATATACATCAATAACTAAGGTGTTTATGGTAAGAATTTTGAGGCAAAATAATTTGTTTAAACATTTTTCATGAATCCTTGAACCTTTTTTTTCTTATGAAACAAAGTTTTGAAAAGTTTTCTACCACTTGTTGAGAATCCTTAAATTTGTTCAAATTTGAAATGCTATGCATAAGATAGTACTTTAATAATATACGTATCTATAAAGAAAAAATAAATTAATATGAATGTGCCATAAAGTTTCGATGATATGTTCAAATGAAGGTTCCACTAAATATTTAATGAAATAGTCATTTTTGGTACCCCAATTGTGCTTTGATTTTAACATATTTTAACTTAGGCCAACCGCCAAATTTAGCCTAAGTTAATTTAAACCTCCCTAAATTATTGTAAATTAACCTAATATAACTTTAAATTACTTAAGTTAATTAAAAACTAAATTTAAGTTAAAACTAAATATTAAACTTAGGTTAAATTTTAACTAAACCTAAAGGTTAAACCTATAATCTAAACTTAAAAATTAAACCTAAAGGTTAAACCTATAAGCTAAATTTAGAAGTTAAACCTAAAATATTAACCTAAACTAAACTTAAGTTAAACCTACCTAAACATAACTAAACCTAGATTAAACTTAAAAGTTACACATAGGTTAAATATTAAGGCTAAACTTAGGTTAAATGTAAAAGCTAAACTTATGTTAAATTTAAATAAAAATTAAGCTAAATGTAAAAGGTTAACCTAAGTTAAATTTAGATTAAATTTAAAAACTAAACTACAAAATGTTTTACTACAAAACGTGGGTGCAATTCACTAGTTCATGTTCACTAGACCAATGAATTCACTACTTCCCCACTAAGTGCCTTCATTGTAACCAATGAATTCACTCATAATCCAATGAATCACATGGCGTATACGGACACCTTTTGTTGTAGTGAGGCTAGACCTAATCGTCTTGAGGTAGTAATATTGGGTTTTAATCACACTAATGTGTTTCCTAATTAAATTTCACAAACTACGACCATATTTAATATTGAAGCACTACTACAAAATGTGGGTGCAATTCATTAGTCCCTATTCATTAGACCAGTGAATTCACTGCTTTCCCACTAATCTTTGTTCACCACAACCAGTGAATTCATTCTAAATCTAGTGAAATCACTTGGCGTACAGGGACACCTTTTGTTGTAATGAAGGAAAACCACCCTTAAAACTTCCATAACACCATGTGAGGAAAATGGGATTGTAATTTTGAAATCAATAATTCAAAAACCTTTTTCACTTGACTTTTCATAGTTTTCACAACTTGAGTGTACATGTTTTTAGTCACAAAATTCACAAGGTCTTTGTTAAGTAATCTAAATGGGTGAAAATAAATAAAATGGAAAATTTTTATACTTTACAATTTACTTGAAAAAAGAACAAAAAATACTAACAAAACTTATCATAAAAAATATTATTATACATTGAATATTTTTAGTTGGATGCATTAAGATAAGATAGATTTTAATTATTATGCATTAAATTTCACATTATATAACTAGGTTGAAACTGGGTTTTAAAAAATCAAACAAATTTTGAACTCTATTTTTTGTAATGTGGATTCATGTAAAATCCTTGTTAAATATGTTTTAACAAGTAGAAAGTGGAATGATTTTTTGATGGGCATGTAGAAAATACAATGATCTATATATTTTAACTTAATATAAATAAATTTCATCAAGTATTTTGTTTTGCCAACCACAAAATTACCAACTAATATTTGGGGATATGTTTTGATTGCTTTAAAAGCTTATTTGATTTTAGATTTTTGGAAGTAGATTGTTATAACTAGAATAGACATGCTTAAAGTTTTTTTTATCACACTTCCATCCACACTGATGTTACTTTATTATTTTCATATGAATAATATAAGGTAATATGGATATCCATTTTTTTTTACTATCTTTTAACATGTTTTCACTGAAATGTGTTATCCATTGTAATCAAAGGTTAAATGCATCTCCACTAGTGCTCAACATGTAGACATGAGAAGTATTGGATCAAGTAAAACAATCAAATCTAGTGAATTCACTAGAAAATTATTTTGACATTGAAAAAATGCACAACTTTCAAAGCCCTAAAAAAGCCCATAAACAATGTAATAAACATTGTCATATTTATTGACTAATTTTATTTATGATTGGTTAGATAAGTTGATTGGTTCGATGAATTGTTATTAATAGTTTCCCACCTATTTGGGGTCCTAAGTTTAATTAATGAGTGGGGTAAGGGAAAAAAAATATAATTAAAACTTGAATGTGAGAAATATTTTTTCAAGGTCACATACTAAGCACCATTGGAGATGTGATAAATGTTCCATACATGTATTCACATTTAGTATCCACCACATGATGAAAAGGTTTTTGAAGGAATCTGCCAAAGACTTGAAACTAATGTTAGTGTTCACAAAATGAAAAAATAGACATATTTAAAAAGTTTGATTGCTACCACATAATCGACAACAAATACATCTTGAACTTGGGTCAACTTCATCAAGTTGTTCGCTTTTCAAATAATGGTACAAGAGTACCAACCCAATAGGAGCTCAAAATTCACCTTGGCAAATTTGTTACTAGTACAATCCAAAGCCATCTTGACCATTAAAGTGTGGTGTGGTATTTACTCATCACCTTATTTGTAGGTTCCAATATAGAAATCCACCTTGTTTTGACATTTTCGATAGTTTATTACCATAAGTTTCTATGATCTTAACAAGCTTGCTAAGTTCCAAATGCCTCTTGGGGCCATTATTAAAGTGAGCATATAAGGTTTGGATCAAGTTTTCCAACCTACAAACCATGTTCAATTTAAACAAAGTTTGCACAACAAAATTAGTTTGATGGACCATGCAATGATGCTCTACATATGAAGAGCATAATCAAATTGAATTTGTTATGGAACTTTTTTGATACCTTGAACAACATTCACACCATCAACTCCAAAACAAACAAGCTCAAAAAGTAATGATTCACCTATCAAACAACCAAAAATCAATAATGTTCAAAAGTGATGAATGTTTTGTCATATTTTTAGAATTAGCCACTTCAATCGTCTTTTCAAGGGAGATGTTAACCATTTTAAATGTTAAATCATAACCTTTATCAATGTTAATTACTTAATAATACTTATTATATTATTACATGTATTAAATATATGTTTTTTATAAGTGTTAATTAATATTTATGTAAATGTTAAACTAATTAGAAAATAAATTAGTATTTGAACTAGTTATTGGTGAATAGGTAATATTTGAATTAGTTCCTACTTAATGTCAACAAACTATTTTAATTACTAATAAAAACCACCTAGCCTATATAAGGAAGTGAATTTGAATTATTGTCATTCCTTTTCATTGGTAATATATGTATAATGAAGATGCTTTGACACTTTTGCAATTGATTCTAAACATGAATTTTGTTTGAAAATGCCTAAAAATAAAGAGGTTTTTACATGTCTTGCTTGAGTGTTTATTTTGTGTTTACATTAACATAAAACTATTATTGGAATTTGGGACTACTCCTTGATGACTATGTGTGCAAAGATAAGTGATTTTAATTATCAACAATTCTCATCACAAAAGATGTAAATGTAATTTGTTGCTTTCACAACTTTTGTAGTGGTTGCTTTAACAATGTCATGCATTATTTCAACCATGAATAATTGAATATTGTCACACTAGTGCTTCCACATACGATTCTTCATTTCAAGGAATTACACCAAGTCACACTTTCATATTCAAGCATGGGCTTTCTATTTTAGAATAGGTAGAAATTTGTGGCAAAATGAATGATTATTTTCAAGCTTTCATATGCCATACCCTTACACGAACCTATCCAACACACTTTCCTTATTTGTAGAAACATAAAGAAATTCATTTTAAAATGTTGACAATCCTTATCATACCTTTAAAAACATTAGGTATGAAGTAAGTAACTTTTTTCTTATTATCATGTTTGCAAAGATAGACAAACATGGGAACACTTTTTTAATTTTAAACCTATGACATTTTTACAATACTTGCATTGAACATGTGTGACAAGTTTGTTTTCAGTTAAAATACTTTTTATTCGTGGTAGTTTTGCAACTCATGTAACTTGAAACTTCTACTTCAACTCATAAACCTTTTTTCTTTTCTTAAACTCAAGTTTGATTTCTTTCGAGGTTTTTCCAATTTCAATTGTAAGGGTCAAATCAATTTGGGATGGACCTCCTTCTTCTGTTACTAATTTTCCTTTGTCTTTGATAGACCTCATAACATTTTGGCTAATGTTTTCAACAACATTGCAATTGCCAACTTTAATATTTTGTTGATTGAACATACATCATAATTAAAAATTGTTAAGGGGTTCAAGAGGAGCCCATGTGTGGCAACCAAAAATAAACACAAGAAGGAAATGTTCAACACAAGATTTAAGAAAAAAGGTAAGTCATGAATCTTATTTGATTTTTTAATGCTAGTCAAAATTTAAAATCAACAACACTATGATGTGATTCGTAAAACTTGATTTTATATTTTGTTGAACTTTGTAGAGTTTGATTTTGTATTAATTCCTCATGAGTTATAAGAATCAGGAAAGCTCAACAATTATCACACCTTACAAGCATTTGAATTTATGCAAAAGCTCGTCACATTACAATGTAAATGAAATAAAAAACTCTGAGATGGTCAAAGTTCATCAAAATTGGAATCAATTTGAACAAAAAGAAATCAAAGCTTAGTTTGAATTCAAAATTGAACACATCAAAGTTGACTATCAAACACAACAAAGGTGAATATTCGTTTCAACTCAAAATCAAACATAATAAAGTCAATTGTGAAAGGTAATAAAGCCAATTCAAATTAATTTGCAATGTGCACATAATTAGCAAAGATGATCAACAACAAGCATTCATGCTCAACCTTAAACCCTAAACCTTCTTGATTCCCTACACATTGCACAAAGCACACAAAACAAGCATAGTACATACACAATAAACATTAAATTTTTGACAAACACCAAACTTTACAATGCACATAAAAGGCAAAGCTAAAAAAAAGACACTCGTTTTAACATTTCTTGTGAAGAGTGTTGATTTATCATCACATTTTGACAAGTTGATTTGACACTCTTAGCTTCAAATGATTGTAAATTGGAGCTTGAATGTACAACAACAATCACAAAATCCTTGCATTAGTTCATCAAGATCTTCTTGAGTAGTGAGCTAGGGCAAGTTGCAAGATTCAAGATGGAGACTCAAAGCCTAAGGGATGGTGAGCCATGACCATCAATGCATTGTTAAGGGTGGCCATTGGCAAGCTGCAAGTGCATGAAGAAACACATGATGGCAAGTTACATGGGTGCAAAGGAAGAGGAGATAGATGATGAGTAATAAGTGCGCAAAGGAATGACCAATGACAACTTGGATGAATGAGATATATTCTACAAGCAATTTGACGGCAATGAATGGTTCTTTTTGACACCTTCAATCATCATCAAATTGAAGGTTCTAGCAAAAAGGAAATGTTGGAAAATGGCTATTCAATGTTGCCCATGATACAGATAATGTTTTTGGCAAAATAACCAATTTCTTTGAATTTTTTTTTCATGTGGTGATGTCACTGGCCCTTGAGCAGTGCCAAAATTTGCCAAAAATAAAAACTTTGGTCTCAACTAATTGATCCAATTGTGGGGAAGCTAGCAAAACCTTGGGAAAAGAAGAGTCAAAAACCTTGCAAGTTGTCTAAAAAGTGTGAAGCAGCCTACATTAGGAAAGAAATCTAAAGGGTGGTGATAGAAAAATTTGAGCCAAAGCCAAACTTGATATATGGTGAGAGCCTAGTGGTCTCTTTGATGGACACAAATAAGGGAACCAAATCTCTCAAGTTGAAAAGTTGTCTCATCTTTTGATGAACAGAAAAGGGGGCCAAATCCTTCCTGACTTGAGAGACTTCTGCACCCAAGTGGACTCCAAATTTCACAACAAATTCCTATAAAGCTACAATCCAACCCCTCCCCTCTCCTCCTACTAGGTACATAATGAAAAATTCACAATTAATCTCGGGCAACCTACCCACCCACCATCCCTCCTTCCCCAACCCACCACCAAAAGTGGGGTACCCATTGGGCCATCACCACCTATCATCACCAAAAGGCTTATTAAAACATCATACAAATTTTTTTTAGTCATGATATTTTTGTCACGAATCAATGATATTTTCACGTACAGAATTGCCAAGAAAATGAACGGTTGCGGATCCTGCAGCTGGACTAGGAAGTAGTGGAGCGTGGGTCCCGGTAAGTTGTCGAGCAAGAGAGGACGGGTTATTCGAATTTTGGAGTTTGGACCGTCGAATCTGGCAATATTAATCATGCTTGTTCTCAAATGGAGGGCTCAAAATTCATGTCGGAAGGGTCAAAATTCATGTCCGACTTTTCAGAAAAGAGGAGGGGTTGGGGGGGGGGCGGGGAGGGCAAGTATTTGTGGGTCCAGGAGCCAACTCCTTCTGCACCTCACATAGGCCTGCCATTATAACCACACCCGGAGCACCGAAACCGTAAAATATATGCTCGGGTGACAAGTGTGATGTTCTCTACCCTTCTTCTTCAATCTGGCACAACTCTAATAATAATCAATTTCCGCTTTTTCTCAGTCTGTGTTCTCTTTTGCGGGTGCTTGGGGCTTTTGTATTTTTAGGGTTTAGGGTTTCACTCCCTACAAAACATTTTCTTCATGTAAAAAAAACTTTTTTATTGACTGATTATTGATTGGCCTCCAGAGACAATGTATGGACTTAAAAACATCAGAGTGCCCATCATTTAACACATGTGACATGACCCCTTTTTTATAATAAAAACAAACAAACAAAATGAAAAATTCCATTATTCCCTATGATTTTGTGAAGACTTTGAATAATTGTTGGAAAACTTTCTAGAATTTTGGAAATTTTATTGCCTTGGTTAAGGGCTCCTTCTTGTTGAGGATTTTTGAGTATTTTTTTTCCAAGTTTGTGATATTTAAAATATTTATTTTTAATAAAAAAAGGCGAATTACTAGATTTTACACTAGTAAAAACACAGTTCTCCAACCAAAATGTTCCAAAAATTTTGGTCTGTAAAACAGCAAAATTTGTGAAAAAAATCTCGTGATCCCCATTATGTTTTTGGAACAAAGAAACCAAAAACAGGTTTTATATACCTAGTGGAAAAAACTGTACTTGCTGAATATGGCTTTCACATTTGTGGTGGGTTTATTATGCTTAAAAATAAAGGGTACCTTGTAGGAAAAAGGAATAGGGTTTAGGGTTTAGTTGCTACATTTGCTTTATGATGAGTACATTCCCTTATAGGGGTGGGTGGGCGGTTGAGGAGGTTCTCTACAAATGGAGAGAGAATGTTCCCAAAAGTTTGCTGGTTCTCCGGAAACAAATTTATCACAAAAAAAAATGCACACAAGAAAAATGGACCGCGTTGTTTTGTAGCCTTTGTTGGCGAAAGGTCCCACTCCCCATGCCAATGGGTGACAAAACAAAAGCAAGTGGGACTAGTAGTACATAGGATATATCCATCTTGTGCATTTGTTTTTACAAATATCCTATGTATGAGTCCCACTTGATTTTGTGGCAAAATTATGGCAAGCAAAATCTGATTTTGCCAGATTTTGAGGGAAAATTTACTGAAATTATCAGATTGAAAATGATGGGTTCTAACAGCTCGCCAAAATATATAGCAGAATTATTACAATTTTCTACTTTGCTCTCTGACCTGTAGCCAAATTTTGCCAATTCCTCTTGTGGATGATTGCCAATGTGAGTGACTACATCACAAAATTGAGAAAAAGAAAAAGTAAAACCCCTGCATCATAGAAGAGTAAGGAGCAGCAGCAATTTTTTGTTTTTGGCCCAATTCTCACACTGTGCTTACAGAAAAAATTTGAAATTTTTTGTTGTAAAGAGTAAATTCGAAAATTTCATGCTAAAAATGGCAAAAATCTCCAAATTTCGAAACTACAAAATTATTATTAATTTTTTATAATTTTTTAAAAATTAAAAAAAAAAAACCCTTGGTACGGAGCAACTAAGATACTCTCAATGAGCTCAAAGTCACAGATCCTGTATAGCCTTTACAACCTATCATGTCTCTTGATGTTATTCTTTTTCTCATCATATAGTACAAAAACTGGGCAGTACTTAAGAACAAATGAGAGTTGTGCAGACCTTCTGTCTTACATTGTACATATGGCTACTTGTCAGGTGCCTGGAGTTTTCCTTTTATATACCTCACTTTTCTTACAAAAAAGCCTTTTTTTCTTTCACATATCCTTTTTGGAAGAATTCAATCCATTTGTTCCATCAATCACAAACTTATACATTGCAAATGTTAGGCTTGAATCAATCACAATTTTTAGGTTAAGACTCACATGCGAAAAAGAAAAAAGAAGAAAAAAGGTTTCAAATCTTGTAAACAAGTCTACAAGTTTGTTTTTGATGATAATATGTTCGAATTAAAAACTATTTAGTATCTTTTCAACATCATTGTATGAAGCAAAATTAAGGTACAGAGATCAAGCTACATTCAACCAAGACCAAGAAACACTAAACCCTACCATTGCTTTGTTGAAAAGAACAATTTTTAAAAATCCAAAATTGGGTTGTCCCATGAACAATTTTTTTGAAAAATCCATCAACACATACAAAGTTCATTTCAAGTGGTCTATTTGTTTGCACACATGTGAGAAAAGCAAGAAAGAATGTGTAAAGGGGATGAACCGGGTAACCCATCATTCCTTTGGTTCTAATATTCCTTTCAAAGTGGTCTTAAGGGCCATACATGGAAACATGAATGGTTTTCTTTCTTCATCCAAGTTTAGTCCCATCCCATTGGATTTTAGAGGGTTTTGCAACTCTTTCAACTCTTATAGCCATTGAAACTTTCACACCCAACATGGTATGGACGGTGGAGGTTTTTGCACACTCAAAGAGAATGGTATTGTAATGTGACGTTTCAATTCAACTTTGAAGTTCGGGATAAAGCAAAATGGTAGGTGTGGTGGGACAAAAGAATTTTCATTTCTCTGACCACAAAATTCTGCTTGGTTAGGGATCAATTTAGCTAGACCTGGGTTAAGTTCGGTTTAGTTTTGCTATTTTTCAATCAGTTAGAAATACAGGGTTAATTTAAAGTTCATGGTCCATAATTTCAGTGATTTTACCACTTGGTTATTAAGTCACAAGTTACACAAAGTAAAACTCTGTTTGATTATCAACCTACTACTCAACACTAGGTACCAACGTCATCGGCTCTCATTGGCACAATGATTTTGTTAAAGACTATTGCTCTTTGGAAAGGAAATGTAATAACATGGATGAAAAAAGGTCATTTTCATTCACATTCCGGTTTGGTTATGCTCAGTATGGTAATTGGATGTGCCAAGGCTATTTTCACTCAGGTCAAGCAGGTTATTCATAAAGCTGGCTTTTCAACTTGGCACTTGTGTATATTTGAGTTTCTAGCAAAATATCCTCCTCTGAAATTGAAGACAAAAAGTTCAAAGCTTTACATTTGTGACCACTTTTAGACATTTTCCCAGGTTGTGCCATGAGCCTTATACTCACCAACTGCATTGGGGCAACTCTAGAAATGAATTCAATATGACCAAGTTGCTTTTGGGCAAGATGACAAATCTTCCATATAACCCTATGACCACCCTAACCTAACAAAACTTAGAACAAAGCCATGTGCTTAATGAATTGATGCTCCAATGAAAGGTCAAGATTCGGAATGAAGAAAGGGGCAGATCAAATTAGCTAATCCATTGTCCCTAAACTTTTCCAACACTCCTTTTTATCTTCTTGATATAAGAGCTGGGAAAGATAAGTGTGCCTAAGAACTTGGTGATTAATGTGTGGGCCTTTGAGGTCTTAATAATGCTAGCTATTCCATTTGTTGTGAGATTTGACATTTCTACCTGGACTTATTAGATGGAGACCTTTTAAGCGAATTTTGCCCTTTCTTGTGACATATCAAAGCCCAACCCCAAAAGCTAAGAAATTCACCAACCGTTCTATTGCAATGAACATATAAACCGCTAAATATGTGACATGCTTTTGTGATCATATTACACATGCAATTTGACACTTTCCAACCGTTTGTGGGGGAAGCAAGGTTGTAATTTGTCACCCATCCTAAATTGTAAATCCATTAAAGACCTTGAAAGTCTCCTAGGGTTTTGCACTTTGGATGAGAGACCCAAGTACCAAGAGATTCCATCAACGGCCTGGCCGTTGTCTACTATTGATGATTTGAAGAAGCAATGAAGCATGTAGTGTCATGGAGCCAATTGCCTTTTGGTTGCCCACTTGATTTTCTTTCTATTGTGAATGCATGAATGCATCTGTGTTGATGATCATGATAAGAGCTAATTGGCTTCCCCAATGCAATTAAACATGGAGCCAATAGCCTTGGGTTGTCCATTGGTTTCAATCTAATCCTTTATTTTCCTTAAATGGGGTCTATGTAGATGGGTTTATTGTTTCATCCATTAATGCATATCAAAGACAATCCAACAATTCTTTAAAAAATAATCATGCATCAATTGAAATATATTTTCTGACGAGTGCATATGAAATGTAAAATGCCAAAAAAACGATTGACACAAAAAAGTAGGATCTGGAAAAAAATTTAAAATATTTTAAGTTCTCTTTTGAATTTGGGTGATTAGGGTCTTGTGGGTTTGTAATCCCCCAAATTCAAAAGAAAAATTAAAATATTTGACATTTTTCAGAAAAAATTCATGAACGGGACAATAAATATATTTTCAGTTTGCCAAGAAGCATAGTGAAAAACCCTAAACCCTGGGACCATAGTGAAAAACCCTAAACTTGAGTCCAACTTTATTATCCCTTGAGAAAACCCAGAGAAAAGAAAGCCATGAACTTTTTTGAACTGCCCTTAAAGTAGGGGACTTGTGAAGAGAATCTATTCTTCTTTGCAATTTGCAAGAGGTGGTGGGTCTAGCCGAACCTTTTTCTTTCATTCTGGATTTGGGGCTCCACCTTCCTAGTTGCTTTGGAGCGAATGGATCTCCAATGATCTCAGTTTGTTGGCCCTGCTTTTATTGGCATTGTGGAACTAATGAATTATTTTTTATTATAGTTGGGGTCCCATTTGTAATCTGCATGCATTTAGTTTAGATCCGGTTTGTGTCAATGTACACCATGCAATTGTCCATGCAAGCACACACTTTATGTGCCCACTTAGTACAAGCCCCAAACCTTCACAAAAATCCCAAGTTCTATTAATTAATATTATATCCCTTTGCCAAATTATATGGGCATATGTGCAAATGGCCCCAACTCTGGCCAGAGTGAACCAGTACCCACCAATGCACCATCCACTAAATGTCTGTTACTATGGATGAACATCAACTGAGTTAATGTTTGGTTTCACCCTGGTAACCCATTTGGTTAGAAATAGGTCCTATGTAGAGATAGTTAGGTAGGAAAATAGGTGACATTTAGGTAACTAGATGGTTAGTACATAGTCAACGGCTTTTTTAGTACATACATACTAACAACTTGCTTGTGGGTTGTCAGTAGGTAGGTAGGAAAGAAAAAGCAACTGAGGTAACCACAATGGTTAGCTAGGGAACTGGAAGCCAACAGAAAACTGTTTCCTGACAACTTATCATCCATCCATCCATCCATCCTTCATGGTGGAACTAGTGGGTGCTGGTTCACTCTGGCCCCCCATGGACCACTAGCTTTATTAAAAAAAATCTTAAAAACTTGCCCAAGAGATATACCATACTACCTTGGCAACTTGGACAATAATTATATTAATTTGAGAAATGTGAAGACTTTCCACAAGTTTTATATATAGTAAAAATGTGAAGGAAAATATTGAATCTTCAAGAGTATTCTATTTTTTCTAAAACGAAAATTTCAAGATTATTAAATTATTCTATAGACATGTGTCAAAGTTGCCAAGGTACTATGATAAGTGCATGGAACTACAATGCAATTATGCACTCCATTTTGTGGACAAGCACAAAGTCTTTACCCATTTGACATAGGATTTTAATCATTTTGGAGCTTTCCTGCAACAAAAATGTGCACTCTGAAACTGTCATGCTAGGAAGTGCTACAGAGTCTCCTTCACTATAATCAATGCAGAGCTGACAATCATCCATGCAAGGGATCCAAGTGTGTCCACCCAATTGAAGAATTTTGGTGACAGGATCATTTGATACAAGCCTCACATCTCTACGGGAAAATTTAAGGGAAGCCTCATTTTAATGGTTAAGTATTGTATTGTCTCACTAGCTACTAGTATTGGATCATCATCCCAAAGACAAGAATGAAAGTGCAAAGGAAATATATAATGCTTGGGATGCTTGGACATATTAGTTCCATCCTTGGGCTTGAAAATTTAGTTTGAGAGAGTTTGTTTGACTCTTTCTTGCTCATTACTAAATTTGGGTCTCTTAATTTTCATGCTCCACATCAAAGAAAGAATACTAATAAAGAGCATCAAAGCTCGCACAATTTCCCAACCTTGAAAGACAATTAGCCATCCACATGTGGACAAAGTGTACACCCCACACCCACTTCCAACCCAAAGATTCCACAAATTGGGTCTTCAACGGTTGGGAATGTGGCCACCTAGCATACATTCTTCCGTCAATTTGGGGGCTTTTGTTGGGGTGGTGGGAGGGATGGTGTGACGTGTGACCATGAGGTGTGTACATAGTAGAACTAGGGTTTTAGCCTCTAACCATGAAGAATTTTGATAACTCTAACTTATGTTGATTCATTTTCCCTTCTCATTTCCTCCATGTTCTACTGTTTTATTGCGACAAGAAATTGAGAAAATTTTAATCACATAAGAGAGCTTAATGATGTCATGTAAACACATCCAAGGGACTAAGTCTAACTAGGTACCTAATCACCCTTGATTTATTTTTCCTTTAGGGGGTGAGGGAGAAGAACTGGAAAGGCTGGGGACCATGGATGAATAAATGAATAAATGGTAGCAAAGTTCATCCATGAAGGCATTTGAACTTTGTGAGGGTGTTAGGTACCCCTTGAAGAATTTTCTCTTGATTTAGTCACTAGGATTTTTTCCCTTTTTAATTTCTTTTTAAAGGTGAGGCTCTCTCTCCCCTTTAAGAAAAAGTTATTAGTTACATTGTGGTTTGATATGATTAGATCTTTTTTTCTCTTTTAGGAAAGGACTTACTTAAGTGCTTTTAAGTAAGTTCTAGTAAGTCCTTTCCTATGAGACGGACTTTAAAAAGTCCCTTCTTAAGGGACTTACTTAAGTAAAAAGTCCTTTACTTTGGGACTTAAGTTAAAGGGTTGTTAGGTGTAGGGCAAAGCCCTTGGTCACAGGCTTTACTGGAATTAGGGCTCATGCAAGGTGAAGTTGAACATGAGCCTAATTTAGGTGAAGCCCACAATCAAGGGGCATACTTAGTGTAAAGCAACGTTTGAGACACAAAAATGAAATAAAATATTTTATTTGTTAGTAAACCTGATGCTACTATTTCTCAATTGGGAGTAATTTTATTTTCTAAATTTCTTTTCCCATAATATTCAATGAATATTCACTAGGTATCACCCCCAAAAAAAGGAAAAAAAAAGAGAGAATTTCTAAAAATGAAACACCTGTGAAAGCAAGCGTTACATTTTTCGGAATGCACACCGCTTGTGAAGGAAAAAATCCATGTAGTAAGGCAGCCTCCAAGGACACTACAAAAAATGAAAAATCTGCCTGGTGATTTCTTTTCCCCTTGAAGAAGTTTCTCTTGATTTAGTCTATGGTTTTTCATTTAATTTAAAAAAAGGTGGGTCTCTCTTCCCCTTTCTTGGCTTTTAGATTTTGGTTTTGATGCGAGTAGATTTTTTTTTCCCTTTTCCAGGACTTAAGGTTTTTCCCATTAGGGAGGTTTGGGGAGGGTGGAGGGGAGGGCGGGGGCTAGGATTGCATTCATTCTCTAACCATTGAAAAAGATGTTGAGACTTCTTGAGACCCACCAAGGAATGGACGGTCCAGTGGTTGCACTTTGCAATGGTTCGATTTCGGCCCCTGACCCCAAAAAACCAAGGGGTGTGTCACACTGTGGCCTTGCCATTTACATGAAAAAGTATCTTAAGACAAAAGAAGAGTTAGGGAAACTAAAATATTTCACCATGCTAAAAAATGATCTTCAAAAAATCCTCTAAAAGAAACCAAAATCCTTCAAGATATTGTATCTCTTGAACTAATCTCAAGTTTCAACACAAGCCAAAATATATCATCTCTCAGAAATCCTCAATATAAAAATAGACCTATTATTCTTACCTAGTATGGGCCAAAATCCCTTAAGCTACTATACTCTATAATGAATCTAAACACAATATCCTTAAGGGCCTTGGTAGGCAAGGCCAACAAAACCCCTTGCCAAGAACCCTAAACCCCTTGCAAGTTGAAGAAGGGAAGGGGAAGGGGCCAGGAAGAAGAACA
>Ga0116231_10005090_pt1 | contig 26138 bp, 33 predicted proteins | sample S1TSphgellanicum_2_FD_89695 | JGI IMG/M metagenome (GOLD analysis project Ga0116231, IMG submission 89695) | Host-associated microbial communities from peat moss isolated from Minnesota, USA - S1T2_Fd - Sphagnum magellanicum MG | ecosystem: Host-associated > Plants > Peat moss > Unclassified... | reverse complement strand
TTTGGGTTTTGTTTTCTGTGTCAGTTAAACTGTTTTCGGGCGCAAGGGGGGGGGCCCGGGTGGTTGGAGTGGCGTAGCCACGGGTTGCCCTCACTCATTGGCAATGAAATGCATAATGCACACATGCCAAAAATTAACCTTTCTCCTTTAAAGGATTGGCATGATAACATGCTTAATGCACCCTAATCATTATAGCAATATTGTTGACGTGGTCCTCTCCATTGCTCAATGCATTGAGGACTACAAGAAATTTTGCAAAAATAGAAAACCATTGTACAAACATGTTAATAACAAATGACAAATGGGTAGTGAGCATATTGCAAAGTTTTGATTCCATAAAAGCCAAACATCTCTTATCCTCCACACCATGTACTACTTACACTAGCTATTTTAGCCAAGTTCACATACTCAAGCAAGGTACAAACTAGTATTTAAGATGTTGTCATAAGGCCCTATATGTGAGTTAAATGATTAGTGTCACAAGGAGGTGCCATGCATGTTATTGCATTCAACTACATTGTTAACTTGAACATGCCTTATTGGCAATCAAGGTCATTGGCATTTAGGACCTCAAACACCATACTTTTTTGCTCATCAACCCACTAGATTTTGTCATATTATAAAATTGCTTAAATGACCTCAATGTGTTTCGGAAATGATGTTTCACAATATGGCTAAAGCCAATATTAACAGTACAAAATCCCAAGGGCATCCATGAGAACATGGGTTGGAAACCTAATCTCCAATTTTTAAATCGATGCTTTTGCAACCCCTACCAAACCACACACAATGTAAACTTGGAAAAAAAAATTTAACCTACACACAACAAACCCGAAAAGCAATTCAAAACAAAATTTTACCAACAAACACCTTGAAATTGAATGGAACTTGGAAAAAACAATTTTTTTTCTAAAAACTAGAATTGAAACTTGAAAGTCGTTAGCTCTCCCACACATGCACAAAACAAAAGAGGGGTAGTACCAATTTGAACAACCAAGTAGAACCAGGAAAGGGCCAAGGATCAACAAAGAGATACTTTATGGCATTGAGGAGTAGCAAAACCAAAAAAAACATCAATAAGCAAAAGAGCAAGGGTAGTAGAACCAAGAGAAACACTAACAAGCAAAGGAGCAAAATCAGGAGAAGCATCAATGAGCAAGGAAGCAAACGTAGCAAAACTAAGAGAGGTAAAAGCAAGGGCAAAAGACCAAGAGAAAAAACCAAATCTAAATTTTTAAAAAAATTGTACCCATAGGAAAAATAATGTATTTAGATCCTAAAACTATGGTCTAACAGCACCTTCTGAACCCTCAACTTAACTTCTAATCTTACTTACCACCTAATGAATGTTGAATGTACTAAAGTAAGTACTATGCAAAATTTAAAACCTTGACCTTGATATTTTTTAGTACTGTGATAAGGTATCAATTCAAAAAAAGAAAAAAAAGACAAGGTTTCAAATGAATGGGTTTCAAACAAGGTATTTCCCTAAGTAATACCCGTAGGTTTTCAACTTGAAACCTGCTTGGTTTTCAGCCACTTTCTGACACCTGCCCAACACTGGTTTTTACCCTGCAGGGGAAGGCCAAAAAAATAAAACAAAAACCAAATCTGCTATGAAGTTTCTTTGTCACGACTGAGACAAGAACTGGCATCAAAAGTCAAGAAGTTGCAATAATCCGGAAAAAGGAGAATAAGTTTTCTTATCAGAGAAAAATTGCCGGATACAGGTGCTTGCGGTGAGCGTGGATCGAACACGCGACCTTCAGATCTTCAGTCTGACGCTCTCCCAACTGAGCTATCCCCGCAGGCAAGAAGCATGCAAACATCTGAATATTTTGACTACTTATAGTCTAAAAACTGAACTAATCGTTAAACGTGCTACCGCTGTCCACGGTTTTTATGGCATATTTATTTCGGTTATTTTTAATATTTCGTAGAAGTTTCTGGGAAAATGCAACTGAGTTGCCAGGACTTTCTTTTTAATAATATATTTAAAAAATCAACACTCAATGCAGCAAGAGAAAGCTTTGTTTTGGAAGCAACAGAGGGAGAAATCAGACGTCACTAGAATGAAAGTTCAGTGGAAGTAAAAAATTTACTCTTCCCCCATTGTGAAGTCCAAAATATTACCAGATCATCAAAGGAACAATGAACCCAACAAAGTTGCCTTCCTTGAAGTTAGCCTTTCGAGTAAAAGGAAGTCCCTGTTTCCTGGACAGAAAGCAGGCAGGAGGTGAAGGATGCATTGCAACAAACTGCAAGGACGGGGGCATTGCGAGAATCGAACTCGCGACCTCTTGCACCCTAAGCAAGAATCATACCACTAGACCAAATGCCCACACTCTGGACACCACTTTGAAAACGACATCGTTTCTATATAGATTTTCATGGTGGCAGAAATGGAGATATTCCCTGTCTGTGGGTAGCATTCACAATCAATGCATTCTGTGACATAAGATCTTTGTACAATGAGAGAAGCACTTTGTTTCCTTCAGAGTTTGTCTGAAGAGAGTTTGCACTGTTTTCTGTTCGATATAAGTTAGTATTCAAGGAATATTTGGCTACTGTGCAGAAGAAAGAAGCACCCAGGTCTACCCAGGTCTACCCAGTTCCTGATAACCTAAAAAAGAGAAAAGCAAAACTGCTAAGTTAGAACCCTATTATATACTACAGAGGCAGCTTCAGCGCATGGCTGCCCAATAATTAGTTGTTTAATTTTGAAGATTTCATTTCGGAAATAAAATATACCTGAGTATTTAAAAAAGATTTTCCTTCATTTTCAATCACTTTCATTTTATTTTTTGAGAAAAGCATTTTTTGATAATTTCAGCATTTCTAAATATAATATGATTTGAGCCAAGGCTGCCAAGCTACTACAGTATGTGGCCAGTATAAAACACCCTAACTGCACTTGTGAATGTCAGTAGCCAGAAACATAATATTCAGCAATGACAGATCGGTACACTCATGAGCTCCCCCATGCTTGAAACAGTAGTAACAATTTGAATATCAATGGCAAGATAGGTATGTGACTACTGGACCCGTGGTAGGACAAGTTGTACGAATTAAGTTCAATCTCTTGCTTAAGTGTGTAATTGCTATTGAAAAAAGATGAGGGGCTCGAACATGGCACATAATCTGATGAGATGTTCAAGACCCACAATTGTATGTCAATGCATGCAACCCACTAGAAGGGTCAAATGACATGGCTACCTTTCACATCTAGTTCCACTAACAAAACCACCTGTATCAGCTGCTGCTACAACAAATACTTCCTACTGCTTTGACACTGCAACCGATATCTACAAGTATGGTGAAAAAATGTGCATGTGTTGTTGCCTAGTGTGAGGTTGCTTAATGAAGAGAATCCTACCCCTACTCTATTCAGTCCCTGCTTTTTTTCCATGAGTGCCAGGTGCAGCTAGCCCCAACTCCATTTGAAACTGAATCCATACTGGGGACCAGGTGGTTTGATGAGGAGATATTGAGGGGTGTCAAAAGATCTGTCATCCACCTTAGTGAAGCTTTCTCCAGTGTGGTTGCTGCAGAATCTGGAACTCTGAGTTTGAGAAGAAATCAAAACCAAGGATGCCAAGTTGGATCCATCATACAAAGGCTCTTCGGCCGCAGTGCTGCCTCCACCAGCTCTGTTACACCCCGTTGAATGGACTGTGGAGGTTCCGTTGAGTTCTCCTCCTACAAGGCAAGGTAATTCATTAATCTCCAAGATAAACAGAAGATATGATGCAGTCTATGAAGTGCACAATAAGCTTAAGTAGCATAAACTGACAAAATCTCTGGTGGTCTTCATAAATGTTGTCAGGTGGCATACCTCTTCAGCAAAACTCTGGGGTGCAATAGTCCTAATTCGTGTCATGACCTGATCTACATTGGCAGCTACTTTGGCTTTGAGTTCTGCTGTGCTGATCCCCCCAGCACCTGATGCTGGGGGCATGCCTGGTGTTCGTCTCCATGACCATGAGATTAGCTCATCTCTGAAAAACATGGCCAGCTGGTGCTGCACATACTGATTCTGCAACCCATATAAAAGCCTCATTTATTAGACAGTTCATGCTGTTTCAATGCACAGCAATGATCAAAATGGACACACAACTCATTGGCTGTATTCTTCTGAGTCTGTTGAAATAAATAACTGCAAAAAAGCCTAAACGTTCATAGAACATGAACCCTAAAAAGCCTTCAAATCCTCAAATTCTGAGCAAAAAAAATGACAGATAGGGAGTCAGACCTTTGGAGCAACAATAGCCTGGGCTGCTGCACACATTGAAGAAACAAATAGACCCTCCACACCAAAGGGAGTGAAAAATGTTTGAAGGTTACGGGTAAGTCTGAATGGTACAGGCTCCATGAACTCCACCATGCCATGCACATCATAAGCTGCCCATCACATGCCATCACACCATAAGCTGCCCGTCACATGCCACTATCTTAGAAGACACAGAAGTCCAATCCAGGATCTCAAGGTCTCTTAGGTCAATATATCACAACGGACACATTTTCAAATGCCAGATATACACACATGCACAAAGAAAACACCTGTGGTTGCATTTCCATCTCATCCCATAATCTCAAAACTCGCAAATGACAAATGAATGCATATTGACCAGGAGCAAAAATCATTCAAACATTCTTACCAGGGTGAAAGTCATTTTGGAACACCTTGCCAGTATTTTTTGCAAACAGAATTTTGTTGGGTGAACGCCCTCCAATTTGAAGCATGAAAGACATGAAACCTGATAGTGCCAACTGGACTGCAAACTGCTTTTTAAAGGTCCAGAGATGGTTACAGGTTGGTAAGGTTTTATACATGTATTGGGAGAAAACATTTTCACTGACAAACTTGTTAGTGATTTCTTCGTAGGTGTGCAATCGGAGGTCAACAACTGCATCACCACTTAACTGTCCTGTAATGGCCTGGTTTAGTCGCTCCTTAAAATGAGTGATTGGAAGGTCTGCTTCTCGTCCATAGCGGGCACAGTTTATTTCATATACCTCCCCAAATGTGCTGTACATCAAGTCATCCTCCACTAGTCTCACCTGGCATCCATATAGGAGTGTTAAATTAGTTACTTCCCACCTCATCATTATAGCCCAACTCCTCATAAATACACTGTTGGAAACTAAACAGCTTTCATACCATGGATCATGAGCCTCAAAAAGACTCAATGTGATCCAATGAGACACCTCTTTCAACCCAACAACATTCTCATGCGGTTATTTGCAACAAGACAGATAACATGGACATATGACTCTCTTGAGCACCCAAAAAACTGGAATCATTGAAAAGAGAGAGTATCACAGGCTGTTACAAAGACTATCATACCTGTGGCCACACTGGAATAATGATGGGTGTGTTGAAAGCCAGGTGACGACGACGTGATTCCTTGTGCTTGTCAAGAAGGCGGTTGAGAACTCTGAAGAGTTGAACCATGCGCTCATCACTGCGAGCGTTTGGAGTTAGTGAAGTCTGCACCAAAAAGTGACGTTGGGAGCCATCATTACCAACCAATGTAAGCCTGCGATGGCTGCTTCCATGGCGCCTCACAATTGGCACATCAGCACCTATCCGGTCCAGCTTCACTGTATGGTCAGGAGCCACTTCCTGCTTTCCAACACATCAAGAGTCAGCAATTCTCAACTTATTATGATCCTTGACAAGTACCCTGAATGATGAATAGTCAAGACAGAACCTGATGCATCAAGTAAAGTCTTGCTCATAACATTCCATTTTGAAAGAAGAGTGATTACTGCACAACCTTGTATCACAATCTGACATGCCAAATCTTTCTTCCAAGGGCCAATGAAAGTGCACTGGAACAAACATACACCTACTGGAATAGATATGCAATCAAATCAAAGCCACCTATATCCATCAGATACACAAAGACAAATATTATGCCTCCATAAAAACAATTGGAAAGGATGTCATAAAAAGTAATTGTTCATACCTTCACAAGAAAAAACTCCCTAAATCTTGTTCACAATCAACATACCTGATCATTGAAGTACTGCCCTGGCACTTCAATATCGAGCACATGGAACTCACGCAAGCTACGACTCTCTTCTTCCAACTTTAACACTGCTGGTAGCCTGTCCTCCACATTGCTCTGTAGCCAAGAGACAGAATTCAAATGCTTTGTTATGCAACTCTCTGCAAGACTGCCATCTCCAGCAGATTTATTGTTCACCCTTAAAGTAGCACATCATGAGGCTTCTTGAAGTCTTATTAATCTGATTATTTCTTTCATACAGGTGGAGAAAAAACTATGGGGGCTGCTGCCTTCAGCACCAGATGAAACAGCCAGGTGCAATTGCTTACTTGTAGAACACCTTTCCAGTGCTTGAGCCTTTCAGTCAGCTCAGCCAATGTTGAAGGGAAAGTAGTAGCACTCTCAGGGTCCAAGTCCCTTTCAAATTCACGTTTGTACTCATTGACAAACTCAACATGCTTGTTGACAGTGTCAGTTGAAAAGCATGCACGACACACACCAGCTAGCTCTTTCTTCAGTGATTGAGGGACCTCTGCGGTTGTAGCTGTTGGATATTTGTAACAGCGGTGCAGAAGGGCATGCACTACTGCCAGAAGTCGCTCTTCTGGAAGAGGGACAAAACGTGCCCCAATCTCTGTTAGCATAACCTGCAAATAACTCACAAAAGTTTGTGTCAAAACAACTCCCATGTCAGAATAGCTAACAAGAAACACACACATGAATGCTAGAGAAGTCTGCCAGTCTTAACTACCACATACACGGCTTAACATTCTAGGGCTGATATTCACACCTACTTCTTCTGTAACATTCAGAGGTCTGCAATACTGGCAAGCAACATTATCATGATTCTACTTCAAGAATTCAAAGGGATTGTACCTCTAGCTCAATTGCCAAAATTCCATGCTTTGTTCTGAGAGCCTCCATGATATCTTTGGCAGCCTCAAATGCAGTGACTGCTGGCGATGCTGCAGATAGACCACCTGGCCACGTACTACCAGCCATTCTTCGTAATCCTGGCTGAGAGTCCCCCTGCACTGATTGTCCAGAAACATCAGACCCAGGAGGCAGATTGCCATCTCCACCAGCAACCACTCCCTCCACCTCTTGACCACCTTTACTGACACCATCAGTTGGAATGACAGCCTGAGAAAGAGCTGCATTTGCACCCTGGTTGCCCTGATCCAACATCAGACAAGAAAAGTCAATGCCTTTCACACTTCAGAGACAGATTCCCAGAGAGACAGATCATGCAGTGTAAAAAACTACACACATCCTCCAGCAAGTTGACAAAAAAAGCCCCAAGAAGACAATTTGATCAGTAAAGGTGCCAAGAAACAAATGCAGGAAGAAGAACCTGGTTGACAACAGCCATTGAATTGCCTGGAGTGGCATCACTACTGTTGTTTGAGGTTGTGGGAACCACATCTGAGGAATTGGCTGAATTGGCAGCAGCTGCTGCAGCCATTTGAGCCTGTGCACGGTGAGCCGTCCCTCTAACTACCAGCTCTGTTTTTGAGGCAATGTCACGACGCTCTAATAGGTATGTGCGGAGCCAATAGTACAGTGCCTGCACATGAGGAGGCATATATCCACTAACCTCACAAATCTTGTACAGTGAAGGAAGAAGATGACATGTGGGAGCAATTCAACCCAATGTAAGGATCCTACTGCCTATCTCATCTGCAACTCAGACCAGTATTTCATTCTCTTAATTTAGTCAAGCCCTGCTAGTTCTCATGAACCTGTTTCATGCTGAGAGGAGAAGTTGGACCTGAGGATAGACAGCAGCTAGCTTGAGAATGACATTCTTGCAACTTGATGCCTCTGGTCTCTGCAGTGAGAGCAGCAGTTGTGGGATCCATGCAAGCCACACCCATTGGGGGATGGAATCACAATATTTGTCAAAAGCTTTTGTGACTGCACCAGTCTGGTTATCAAAGCTCAGCAAATAGAGCACTCTTGCTAGGTGGTTGCGCCCATGCTTGCTGCCATACTTAATGCCCTGCAAGAAACAGCTGACAGCATATTCTAGCCATAGCTCCTCACCTGTCTCCTTGTAAACCTGCAAAAGACATGGCATATTATCAAGTTTCTAGTCACACAATCCAAGTAATACTAAGTCTGTACAATGCATACTTTGCAGTGATAGCTTCAGACAACCTTCAGGAGTTACAACTACCAACACAACCAACATTTGACTGAATCTTACAGACTGCTTCATACAAGGTGGGCAAAGTTGTACTTCAGGTTGCTGGCAAGTCAAGAAGAAAGAGGTACTCCATAAACTCTGACTAGCTCTTTTGTACCATACCAAATGTGTGCAAGATGATGAAAGAAAGTCCTAATGAGAAGCTGACCTGATCACAAAGATTTCCCCAGCTTATCCAACCCTTTGGCAAATGCTTGAAAAAAGAAATAGCAGTGGAGAAAGCTTGATTTGCATTCTCACTGTCATTCATCTTTTGGTAGAACTCTCCCTTGAGCCGAAAGATTTCAGCCTTATGCTGCACTTGGAAGTACTCTAGGTTAGTTGTGTTGATTAAATCCATCCCATTCCCCAACTCTCCCTTCATTTCCAAATATGCCTTTGCCTGCTCACGAATTTTCACAAATGCCTCCTGTGAAATGCACCAAATACCAAAGTTAGACAGCCTACAGAAGGGTAGTAACTGTAGAGCTTTTGAGTCCTTTGCTTGCCACAGGAAAAAAGAACATCACACAGTGGCTGTGACTATGGGCTGTGAGCAGGTCTGCAAGAGTGATAAATAAACAAACAGAGAAAGGAACAACACAGATCAGTGCTCTAGTTTGATGGGTAGCTAAAAATGCCCAACACTAACAACAGTCATGTTGCAGGCTGCAATGCCTCATGTGGGATGTGAGTAATTTCAGTGGGCCGAGAGAGCAAAATAGAACACAGACAGAATGGGATCCTCCATACCTGGACATCCATAGTAAGGAAGCCATACATATTGTTGAGCACCTTCACACAGACTTCATAGAGGCCTTGCCTACGGGCTACAAAAGCAAGCTTGTTCACACTCCAGGCTTTGTCACGATACCCTAGCTGGTGCAATTGTTGGTTTGTCTCAGAGAACCCTTTAAAGGCATTGATGACAATGTCATACATATGATTACGCCACTGAAGCAAGTCAGTCCAAACAGTCAACTCATCCCATTCATTTGGTGTCCGCAGCCGCCATGTCTCCAAGATATCCTTCAGGTCCACATATGCCCCTGCTGGACCCTGCAATCAGTATACAGCTTTTGAGGCATGCAAGAATGTGGATATGATGCTAAAGCTTGGAAAGAGGCACATTTTTCCACTACATAACAAAAATTGCAGTGTAATGCTACCTGGACCCCAACGAGCTGTCCTGAGCCTTGTGATGGAGCTTTGTTCCCATTGCCAATCTCCAGAAGAACACGGGCTGACTCCTGAAGTTCAACAAGCTGTTGAAACTGCTCAAGAAGAGGGATGTGAGATTGCACAGCCATCTCAGGAAGCTGCCACCATTGATGGAGTGCCATCTCCACTCCTTGTCCAACACGCATGTCTGCCTCATTCACACTGCTCAAGCTGTTCTCATTCAGGGCAGCATATGCTTGCACCATCCGAAATTTGGGTGACTCCTCTACCTGCGCCTTTGGCAGTACTGTATCCTTAAGATTTTGCCACTCACTTACCTTCCATAGGGTGTCAAGGAGAATATCATAATTCTCCACACTGCGCCCAAAGTCAACCAGAACCTCCCATTGGTTGAGGCGGTGAGAGCATGCTAACCATTGCTCTTCCCACAGACACATCTCTGCCTTTGAAACATTTCCACTGTTATAACTCCCCTGTGACCACAACAATAGACGTGAGGTTATTAAGGAGCAAAAGAAGACATTGCAAAAGAGAAGAGAATGTTACAAGCACCCTTAGCCCAAGTGAAATATCTTACACCCAACTTACATGGTGCAGGTCTTCATCTACTGGTATCTCACAAGAAGGCACCCTCAAAAGCATGAAAGCACCTCAAAGCTTAGTCACACTTTGTCATCTCTGCAGAAAACCCCTACCCAAAAGGGACAAGGCAAGTTCACAGAGAACTCCAAATAAAACTCTGAGCCTTTTGGAAAAAAGTTTCTTTCCATGATCAAGATATGTACCTGTCTTGCCTTGTTTATGGCATTGTAAAAGACCTCCTGGGCTCGCTGCCAAAAGCCATGTTGGATTAAAGAGAGGCCAGCACGTGTGTCGGGGGTAATGGTGCGCCGTTTCCACAATCCATACCTCACATCTTCCTCATTTAACATTTTATACAGCTCTGCTAGTGCATCAAAGCATCGTGTTTCCTGCAGTCAAACAATTTTGTAGGTAGTATATACATTGAATGGTTCAATCTCCACAGACTCTATACCCAAAAGGTTCCTTTCTAAATTCTTTCATGTACTTCACAACTGCATTTGCCAACTAAGAACTGATATTGATTAGAAAGAACCCCTGCAATGCATTGTATCAAAGAGACTCATGCATAAACTGTCAAAATTCTAATTTCATGCTGCCTGCTCAGTATCATGATCTTGATATTTCCACTCACCTGAGGGAACAACATCACATGGCTTTCCAGCAAGGATATAGCAATGTGCCATGCATTGTAGGTCCTCCCCAAAAACTTGATGAGCTCACTTGGAAGCTTTGGCTGCGGTTGACTTAGAGACAGTCCCTCAAGCAGAGCCTGAACAACATTAGGCCGTTTGCTGAGCTGCTTGAGATGGTAATCCTTTGACAACAATGTGATCATTGGCTTTGCAAGCATGACCTGCTCCTCCTTTTGAAGTGTGGCCCACACAATTGGAAACACTAGGACCCACATGTGGTAAGCCACATGTGCATCGGTATGTGCAAGTTCCCTCAAGGGCAGCACTAAGTCTGCTACCTGGACAACAGAACACAACACAGCCAGTAGACATCCTCAATGAGATTGCAGCTTTTAGACCCTTGAATTAGACTGAATTCTATTCTTTTATGCAGAAGTTTCTGCATAAGGAAGAAATAGATTCAATGGGAGGCAGCCACCAAGAGGGAAGAGGAAAAGAGGTACAGAAAAATACAGGTTGTACTTGCTTTGTGTCTATAATCCCTGTCTTCCTTTGATATGTGCAAGGTATGGAGGGGAAATACAGAAAAGAAAATGATATTCTATCTATCAATCTACTTCAAGTAGTGCACTGTGAAGGCAAGAACCCATCGTCTAACCATATCTTGAGAAGACAATTCACTGCAAGAGGAAGGAAGTGAGGACAAACCTGAAGCTTGCTAATTTCATTTAGGAACTTTGCATGCTTATTCACAATACCAATGAATGTGGGTGGTCCTCCATCAGGTTCATCTGGTGCATCAGAAACTTGCTGTTGCATGCCAGGCCGTTCTGGAACACCTCCGGATGCCATCAAAGGTGGCACCTGTGGCAACAACTTCAGGCACTGAGAACAATGGCATAGACAAGATGAAAACACTAGAAATGCCATCATATATCAGACACCCACTTTGGATTTGAAAACTGCTGACTGTGTATGAAGACCTCAAGGCAATGTATACTAAATAGTTCCTGAAGGCCAGGGACATCCTTCTGCCCAACTCCAAATCCTATGAAATAACCAGAAAAGCTGAGGGCGGACCTGCGCAGAGTTTGAGGCAAGTGTGATGGGCTCATGCTCTACAAGGATTGCCAACAGCAAGTCCAGGCCTTGTTTTAGCCAAAAGACATCACTCAGTGCCTCCCATTCCTGAGTCTGAATGATGTACTGCAGACGTGTGAATAAAGTCTTGCCAATTGAATCATGGTACAATGTGAAAAACTTATGTCGCACATCCGGGTCCCGTGATCGCAGCCCCAGCATGTATTGCCGTTCAACCTTTAAAAACACCTCTTGCCTCACTGACAATGAGTATCTGAAACACTCAGTAACACCAAAATGAGTAGGGCAATACGAGAGAGATCATTACATAGTTGTCACCAGATGAGCTGAATCAACTGCAGGCTGAGGAAAGACAAAAGACAAAGAATTGGCTACCTCATTCCTCTACATACGTGCTACAGGACTCACTTACCACCCAGCCTGCAACTGTAAGAGAGGAGAAACACCCAGTTGACACAAGTATGTGACACTCACTTGGTTGTATCAGAGCAAAGCCGGTGTAGCAGATTTAGGTATTTCTTTTCCCACTCTTCTAGCACAGCTGGAGTCATGCTTTGCCGATCAACTTGACCCAAACGTTGCAGGAACATAACCACATCCTTTATACTAATAACACCGGTGGAGTTTCCTTGACCTGACCCCTTGAAATCATTTTCCACCCACTCTTTGACCAAGTCCAGAATTGCAAGGAGCACCCCTGTATCAGTACCCTTCTCAGCAAGTATGTTCTGCAACACTTGACAAAAGACTCGCTTACTGTCTGGCAGCAAAAGCACACGCCCGCTAATAAGTTTCAACAATGTCTTCTGATTGCTGATGATAAGAGCAAGGTCACTCATCAACCGTGCTGTTTGCACTGTTGTATCAGGTTCGAGTCTTTGCCCCTGCAGTAACACAGCAAAGGTCAATCACATACTTGGCAGTGAAGCTACAGTATCAGCAATAAAGGGACCCACCTCATGGTATCCAACTGCTAAAAACTTCAGCTCTGGCACTGTTCTTCACCAGCTTCTTTACTGTTTGCAATTTAGAGGTCAATTCCATACTCAGAAGTTCAAGCAAGATAATACTAGCCCCCTCCTTTTGAGAATGATTTCATATTAAAGCTTTTGGCAGAATTCCCACCTGCCGTGTAACTTGAGCAGATGTGGCAGTCATCTCCTTAGATAGACGCTGGACTACCCGCACCAGGGGCATCATGAAGCGGTCAATGTACAGCTTGCTCCCTTCCACAAGAGTCTTAAGAATGTTAAGCGTGAAACTTATCATAACATTGACAACACGGAATTCTGGAGCCGGAGATGTTTGGCTTGCAGTCACTGCTGATAACTGCTTTTGGATAAGGTCATCAACTTTCTGATGCAGGACCTTAACATCCTGGTGGGTGCTGATTCCATCCACTGGAAATGCCTCAAAAACCATCTTCAGTAGAGTGCACAGAGACTTTCCAATCTCTGGCTGCTTGCTGTTAAAAGATGGCTCCAGTACCTGCAGCAAACAATTCACTTTCAGCAATGATTTCAACACTGCCTCTACAGCTTATAGAATGTATATTTCTTTGTCATCGCATATGAGGTCCATTACCTGGATAATGTGCTGAACATTGTTACGTATAAACAACTGTGGCTGCTTCTCCAGCACCTTATTCATGACATCCAACCCTTGCGCCAAAGCTGTCAAGGGATCCTTGCTCTGGCCAGGTGGTTGCAGAGATGTCAAGATTTTCTCCAGGTAATTGAACTTCACATTCGCATTTGGCCACACCTCCAAAGCTTGAGTAAGAAGCTCCAGTGCTTGCTTGTACATGGCTGCTGTTTCTTTATCCTTTGGCTCAGTAACCAGTGCAACCTGCAACCAGTAGCATAAATCAAGAATATTCAGATACAACCAGACTATCACATCTCCCACAAAACCAACAAGCAAGTGTACTTAATGAGCATCCTACTATTGAAGCTCTTAATCTCATCCAAAGACCCTCAATATCCAGCAAAGATCACTATTGCAGAGTGACTGACCCATCTTGGTGCAAAATTGGAACAGATTTGAAACCAGAGTTAATGCAGAAAAGGGGGAGTGGTGAAAGCTTGCCCGTATCAGGAAGTTGATAATCATCTCCTCCATAGCTGCATTTGGCTTGAATTCCTCATCCAACTGGCCCATTGAACCAGGAGTTCCAATATTGGGTATTGAGCTGTTTGCTGCAGACGGCAAATTTGGAGACATCCCAGTAAGAGCTGGTACTCCAGATTCTGATTTCACTCGTTTACTCAGATCCTCACCTGCACTTGCCAGCCCTGCTGTATCTGCTGTACGCTTTGATCCTACAGCTGGTAGCCCTGCTGTCCCTCCCCCTACTCCTGCTGAAATTTCTCCAGAGACAGTATTCTGCACCTCCAAAACTCCAGCAGCTCCACTTTGTCCTTCTCCCTCAGTAGGCCCCCCTTTGGCCTCAGCCTGCCTCTGCTTCTCCCATGCAACAACCAATCCAGCAAGATCAATAGCAAGACGCCGATTCTCTGGTGGTGTGTTTTGTGGCAGCCCAAGGCGGCTCAGGGAGTTCACCATCTGTGGTACAAACTGAGCACGGCATGTATAGAACAGGTCAGAGTGTCGGACTAAAAGCTGGAAAATGTGAATAAGATTTGGGACTGAGTGGCCCTCTTCAACAAGGATCTTCTTGGTATATCGGATCCAGATTGGAATTTTGAATTCACCCAATGGCAGGCGCTTTGGGAGGGCAGGCATCAGGATGTCAAGTGCTTGCTTCACAAGCACACGGTTCTCAGGCTGGCATGTTCGGAGCAGTGCGACAAAGACCTGCATCATGAGTTTTCTTTCACCTATTAACCCCAGTCACTGCTACAGCTGCTGTGCAAACAACAGATGAAATCCACTCACCATGAAGTGCCAAAGTTCCCACCAACTGATTAAGTACAAAGGTTGTGCAAATGTGCACAAAATGCAACATTGGGTTCATAATTGAATGGGTGCAAGCAATGTGACTAGGTCTGTGTAAGTATGGCAGCAAACCTGCAGAATAATCTTCTCTGGTGCTTGGTAGGCCTCCAAGAAATGGCACACATTCACAAAAGCCCACTGCTTGCTGGCACTTTCCTCCCTCTTTAAGTGATTCCAGCCAAATTTGATGAGCTCCTTGCGATGGTGGACCAGATCATTAGGCAAATGCTTGAGCAGCAAAGTAGCTAACTGTAGCAGTTCAATCCGGAGAGGCTCATCATAATCAGCACTGACATCCTCAGGTGGGTCCAGGAGTTTATCAACGATTGTTTTGATTATGTTGGTATCCACAACATCCCAGCTCTGATTGTGCTGGAAGGCATGAGTAAGCATTGGCAGAATGAGCATCTGCATAGCAACCACTAACACCTCCTGTGGCAACCGTTTGTTTTGAAAAAGCTCCAAAAAGCACTGGAGCACTGCCTTCTTCTCTGCTGGTGTGTAGCCCTCTCCTACCTGTGCACAACACAGGCATCAGATTTCCTAGAGGTCAGTTTCTTGTATGATAGTAGAATTAGCAAATTCTAATGCCTTAAAGCCTGGTAAACTCTTGAAATGCTGTTGTCCTTTCTTCTACCCTTTGTTGCAACCAGAGGCAGGTCTGTACAACAGACATTCACAGAATGAAACTAGAACTGTAACCAAACAGATCTAACTGGGCATGAAGACTTGGATCTGTTCCAAAGTCTGTGAGTTCCAGAATGCTACAAGTTCCTTCTCATTATTCTCTGAGATGTTCCTGTGACATGCCTAGGCAATTTGCACACAACCCACCAAGTCATATTTACATCCTATGCCATGCAACAAGTTCTGGCATGTCCAAAGTAGGGTTGCAGAGGCCCACCTCAACCATGAAGAACTCCTTCAAGAAAGTGTAGTCAACTCGAGTGCGCACCAAGAAGATGGACAGCATCTCAAACAGCACATTGACCTCAGTTTTGTCATGTCGCAAATAATTAAGAAAGCACTTGACGAGTCGCTTGCTTTCCTTCACCTGTCCATACCAGTACCACTGTGCTGATGATTTGGAAAATGGGAGTCTAACATACAGATCTCTACACAAATCATGCACAGCTTCTGCGGACAAAGGAGAATATGAAGAGACAGAGAGACAAAGGAGACAGAATGCATTGGAGATGATGAGAGTTACCAACCTGGCTCAAACTGAGCCCCTGCTCATTGCGCAGACGTTCTTGACGTGCAGGGGACTGCCATAAACTGACCAGTGCATCAAAGACTGAACGGTTCTGAAACAGCCAATCAGGCGAGAGTTTCACCAGTGCAGACACCAGAGCAATCCCTTGAAACTGCACCTCTGAGGTCTGCATAGCAGCTGACCCTCCAGCATTCAAACCCATGTAAGCATTTTCGGGACCACCTGCAGGAACAGCTTGTAGCACCATAGCACCTGCAGGATCATCACTGGCAGTTGGAGCTGGAAATGCACATTGGATGATCTTATTTGGTGACCGAGCCAGTTCTTCACGGAGGGGTTGGCCTGCCTCTGATTGTATAATGTCCATAAATCTGCCACAACAAACAACAGATAGAATGCTATGATTTGTCAATAGTATTCAAACACATGAGTCTTATTTGAAAGAGAGCTACAATGGCTGTCAAATTTGAATGCTAGATGAGCTTTATCAGTGGGGTGAAAAACTGGAAATGGCTATACCGGCGAAAATAGCTTGGTTGAGTGAGCCGCCCAAGGAAATAATCCACAGCCTCAGGAGCATAGCGGTTGAGAAACTTGGTAAGCGGGAGCCGATAGGGACTGTTCAGCTCACTGTACACCTGACCAGCAGGAAGGGCAGCCTCTAGCTGCATCGTCAATCCTACCAACTGATCCAGAAACTTCTTTGCTGCTGTTGGCAGCAGGTGAAAGAGTTCTATAATAGCTGCAACCCCCACCAAACTTAGTTAGGAGAACCCTTCAACTTCCCTTCATTGTATTTTCAATGCATACAAGTCTCAACTTTCGTGTTCTCTCACAGGTAAAGAAAAAATCAAGTAGATACTGCTACCATTATCAAATATGCATTCTTGACCAGCTTGAAGACAAAAGTTACCAGACTTTCTAGATGACAGCAAAGCATCTAGAGGAAAGCAAACCCATTCACAAGCAATATATTGGCATCCAGAAACAGAGCCAATGACTCGCCTGCAGCAATTTTGGGCTCCTCTCCAGCCTTCCAAGATTTCTGTGAAGCTGCCAATTTCTCAGGTTCAAGCCACTTTTTGAGATGCTCCATCAGTTTCTCACCAAGGGTCACATTGAACCAGTTAGAAAGAAGTTCCAACAAGCGGGCCAGACCTTGTAGCAAAGGCATTGTCAGGTTTCTGTAGTGTGCAAGGTTCACCAAGATTGGTCGCAGACTACTCTGCAGCAGCTCTTTTGGCATCTTTTGTTGTTGAATGACCTGCACATGAGAACAAGCAAGTTAGTGCAATCTCTCTCTGAGGTTTGCTCCAAACTCTTGTGAGATTTCACCTGCCTACTCAGAAAAGGGTAGCTGAAATTGCTGCAGGTGCTACCATCTTGCAATATGATAGTTTGAACTGGCCAGAAACATACCTGACGAAGGCCTTCCTTTGCAACAACAACAATTTCAGGGGTGCGGCAAGTGAGACTCTTGAAGAACATGGCAATGATCCGTGACCTCAGGTCTGCATGACTTTGGGTCTTAAAGTCAGCCCAAGCCATAGCCGTACATAGAAGCTCAATACAGACTGTTCGGAGTTTGGTCAATGTTGCTGCCAATTTGGGGTTCATGAACTTGCCATTGAGCATGGTCTCATCTGCTTCAGCAATCTGCAGAGCTTCCTGTAGAAGGTTGATTAGCTCCGGTGTCATCTTCAACAATGGTGGTCGTAATGCAAGGCAAAAATTGAGCGCCATCACTGTGCCAACCTGTTAAACCAGCATCACATATGCTGTAAGAAAAGAAGTCACACCTGTCACGAAACCCAAGTCACATGACATGTGATTCCCAGAATCTGTAGAGATACTAGCTGAGCAGAATGCAGCTTTACTGTTTCACATCACTTCACCAAGTTTGACAGCCACAACCTGATATTGACTTTGTCACCCTCCAACAAGTACCAAACCAAAAAAAAAGTGAATATACTTCTCACCTGCTGTTCGGCATGCTTGCTTCGAAGAGGCTTAACCACCAAGGGCTGGAGCAATGGCTCATACAGATTCTCCAGCAGCTCTGAGACCTCACTACCTGTCCGGCTTGCAAGAAGGGCAAGACACGACTGGACATTCTTGCGTACAATGTGGGTCGCATTCGGGTTGAAAAGTTCTGCTGCCAGGACATCAACCACACCTTGAAAGCTCTGCCTCCGTGGCTCATTGTTGCTTTCATCAACATTGTTAACAACCCGTAGAACTTGCGTCAGAACTTGACTTGCTTCTTCTTGCTCTTTATTGGCATGTGCTGGCAACCTCTTCAGTACATACACCAGCGCACGCACAGCCCGGACCTGGAGCACAATCAGCACTTTGTACTTAAGTCTTTCATCAACTGTCTGAATTCCCACAACATACATTTTGTCAAGACATACTACTAAACACCTATTTCCGACAGCAGCAATGTAAAATAGACCCATCCTCACTTTTCATCACATGTCTCCTGCTAGCAGTCACCTTAAGAGTAGGCAAATTTGGATTTTGGCCTGTTAATAGATAGACACCCGATTGTCCAACATACCTGAAACTGGCACAGCGTCTCTACAGTAGCCTTTCCTACCAATGCCCCAAGTCCCATGACACCACCCATCTGAGCCTGCCAAGTACTGCCGTAGCAGCAGTGCAAAAGGCGTGGCAAAAGTTGCTCGAACACAGGGACTCTTACACCAGGAGGAGGGGAATAGACAGGATTCATTGATGGGCTGGAGACCATCATTGGAGTTCCAGGCGTGCTGACCCCACGGGGAGTTAAGATTCCTGTGTGCTTGGAACGCGCTAAAAGAAGCAAAGTTTCCGCAAAGACATTCAGCCCATTTAAAGCAGCTTTTGCATGTGCTCGATCTTCATCAGCCAGCACTGCCACTAGTGCATCCAAGAAAATTAGGGGATCAAGCTCTTTCAAGTTTGCTTGAGAGCGATTGCTGCGAGCCTTAGCATTTGATCCTCCAGTTGAGACCCCAACAGCCCCGACCCCACCAAGGGTACCTGTTGGACTGATTGAAGCAGACTCCACATGAAAAATCATTGCAAAATGGCGGCATATATTCATGACAAAGTCATCCTTTGGCTCCACCAAGTCTGTCTCTACACTTGCTGCAATGACTGTCATAAGAAGAACTTTGAAGACACTTCTCTCTGCCATCAGTTGTGTCTTGGTCTTCACCCCTAGATCAACCTACAAACATGGAGAAGACATACCAATCATCAATATCTTTGCCTATACTACAAGGTGGCATGCCATTCATGTGCAGAAAATAAGATTTTGATGTCAGGTTTATCCAATGAGATTGTAACTCTGCACTTTTATCCTTGGCAGGCAGAAGTACCCGTGTTGCAGCATTAGAACATCATACTGAAGATTAATTCAAGGGACTCTGGATGATCAAAACACCTTCATACTGGATGTCTCTGCCCTGCGCCGGGAAGGATCAACTGATGTGATGAACATAGTGCTAAGCTGGCCTGGAGTGACTCCTTCTCCAGCAATGTTTCCCTTTAGATTGAGCACTGAGGCCAAGCACACCCGTAAGAACTTGAGTGCGTGCTTACGGTAGAAAGCATCAACCCCAGGCTGTGACCCCATAACAGCTGCTCGAGCAAGGTAAATACACCGGTCCAAAGGAACAAGGAAGGATGTTGTTGGCTCAAATGTCAAAATAAGACGAAGCCCATGTTCTGGATTCTCTTTGCACTCCAATGCTAATGGTTCCTTCAAGAACCGACGATTCCGGCCACCTAGCTTCCCAAGCAGTTGGAGGGCTTTGGCACCCCATGGATAAGGCTTGGGCCGAAGGTGTGACCAGAGTGTCAATATCAGGTCTGACATTACAGTGGCCATGCTGGGCTCCAAAAATTCTGGGTTCAAGCTGTCAATCCAAAACTCAAGTGTACGGAGACCTAGCCCAACAAGTTCATCACTCCCCTTCAGTGCCAGCACCAGTGGCTTCATCAGGCGATGAAGATGAGGAAGGAGAGAACTGAGCCGTGCAGGGAGAGTAAGGCATAGCTCAACCACCAGGTCAATCATGTCGAGGCCAGTTGGACCTTCCACCATGGCCAGTAGCATGTTAAGGCATGGCTGCAAGGTCGGAATAAACTCCCGAAAGAGGAGCTCAAATTTCCCACCAGAAAGTGCCCGGAACATTGTGCGCAAAAGCTGCATGTAGCCCAGTGGTTTGTCCACCTCAATTGCATTCTTCATGCAAGTTTCCATAAGTATTGTCACATGTGGTTGCAGCACACGCTCACTGTCTGCTGAGAACTTGGCCACTGCTACAAAGAGGTACCGAAAAAGCTGCAAAACAAGCTTTGCTGAAGGTGAATCTGGCTGCTTTAATGTGTCAAGTTTGTACGTCACCAGATAGTTCACAAGGACATCTGCAAAATGTCGGGTCACCTGCACCAAAAGGCCACATACAACAGTAAGAGACAATAGATACAGAGCCTTGAGCGTGCCAAAAACTCCAGACTTCCAGAACCAATTGTCATCTTTCACATCAACTCAATCTCCTTGAGAAGCAGTTCGCATACTATGCCAACACTGGTATGACACATAAACATTGTCCATTCCACAACATTGGCAAAGTAAATTGAAGATGGTTGAAATGCAGCAGATAGTGTCACAAAGAGATTCACCTTGTGTGTGGAGAGAAGAGTGGAGAAAATTTGGAGGAGCTGATTGTTGCCAAGCATACACTCAAAGAGGTGGGGCATGCACAAAGAAAACATGTCCATGAGATTGCGGTGCTCCATTACAGCAAACACTGACGAGTAGTGAGAAAACATGTCCTTCTCTTCCTCCTTCTCCTTAAATAAGGTCAGACAATGAACACCACTCTTCAGGATACCCGATGCCAGACGGACCTGCACATCAAGAAAACAACAGCAATTACTGTCTTCTTGCCAAACCAGCTGATATCTAAAACATTGAACCACTGTTTTGCTGGCTTCTCAACAGATTGCATTTCCTGAGCTCCCAAACTAAGACCTTCCTAATATGTGATGTGATATTCATAGAGTCAAATACATCTGCTGTGTGCAGTTTCTGTGACTAACTGGCATACCTCCTCTTCCCTCATGCCTTTGGGGCCCCCAGGAGTAGCAGCACCTGGGGCCTGTGGCTGTAGCTGGGTTGCATTGAAGTGTGTGATGCTCCAGACCAGAGTCTTCATTCCTGGAGAGTACAAGGCATGACAAAGACAAAGCAATCATTACAAGTCTACTCAATAGTAAACATATGGCCTGTGTCACAATCATAGATACATATATATAGACAGAGACAGATAAAGAACAGAGGTGGATTGGATTCACAAAGACAACAATGCAGAGACATAGTAGAGGGTGAGAGAGCCATTGTACCCATGATAAGTGTTTTGATAAGCTGCTTACAATCACTGACCTCCTTAGAGTGTTCTGGTGGCACCTGCAGATTCAAGGCAGCCTGCCAACCAACAACACTCAAACCCTTAAAACCCACATCCCAAATTTGGGACCAAAGCACAACCAAAAGGTTGAACTCAGTCCGAGAAGGTGGAAATTTCATCTTCTAGCTGAAGGTATTCTTTGGAGCCTAGTTGGGAGACAGTGACTCATGAAGATGCTTGGCTTCAATGAGCCCACACTTACCTGAACAGGAAGCTCCAACCTTGAACGCAGACTGGGGCGCTCTTTCCCATCTTCACCTTCCTCACCCTCAAGCAACTACACACTCACCTCATTATTCTTGTCAGGAAATCCTTGGTCTACACCACTCCCATAAAACAACATGCAACATGCATTCATGAAGTAAAGAAGACTGAACATTCAGCTCAGTAAAGAGCCACTGCTATGAAACTACTACCAACTTGCCTACTGAAATTTGTCCTCATTGGCACTAATCTAGAGATATCAATCGCACTGCTGAGTACCTGAGGAATGCTATGCTTCAGGGTTCCAAATTTGCTCACAAATGCATCCAAAATTCGCCCCTGTAGGGGGAAGACAATTACCATTAGTATGAACAGTCATTATATCCGTACTTATAAAGACAGTAATTACTGCCACTAGTCTCAGCGCCTTGCTGTAAAAGGTGACTACAGAGAGGCCAATTGATGATATCATCCCAAAATACAAAAGAAAAATGATGGGACCCATGTGTGTAGGTTTTACCAACAGTGCTCGTCCCTCTTCTTTGCTGGAATGATCTACTCGTCGACCAAATATAGTTTCCACCTGTTCAATCAAGTAACAACACATAAGCTCACATTACATGATGTATGTTAAAGAAGACACCCAAAAGCACATTCACATTCCAACACTCTCTCAGTCAAACATAGTGCCCCACAAAATAAACCAATGTTCATATCAAGTCGTCATCCATATCAAAAATTCATAGTTCTCTCAACTAGAAGTGTGTGGCAAGACAGAGTTTCATGCCAATCAGTTGGCCAAAGGAGTCAGGGCTCACAGAGAAAAGATTGTTGGAGAAAAAATGAAATGAGTTAAAAGCAAAGAAGGTACCAGATTGAGCATGAGGCGGACACATGTTGTTTGTACACTGAGAGGAAGAGAGGAATCATGAACATTTCGTGAAAACAGATACACTATTTTAGAGAGCTGCAGGCACAGTATTTCATGTCAGAACACATTTCAGTCATGTAGGAAATAACTGATATGTTCATAACTGATTAAAACAGTGCATACTAAATGCAGATAAGAACACTACCTGTGTAAGAGTAAGGTCAAGCCGAACATGGTGGATCAATTCTGCAAGAAGGCTATAAGCAAGAGGCCTCAGTGTCTCATAGCAAGCCCGACCAGTTCCCACAAGAACCCTGGAAGCATAAAACAAAGTCAGTCCAAAGTAATCCCAGGTTGACGCAAGTCAAGTGGACAATAGTTTACACATGGATGACTGGTCAACTGTTCCCACATCTTCCTCTCGAAAGTAGAATGATACATACCTCTCATCCAGCAATGTATCAATCTGAGAGAAAAAACCCCTTCTGAAGTCTGTTGCAAGGACATGGCGTGTAGCTACTAGAAGCTCCTGCATCCAAAGGAGACAATGAGAAACTATTGCAAAGATAACAGATTAGTAGACTAAAAATCATAGAATAGAGACTCTGCCACTCCCAAAGACACCCACTCAAACCCTGCACTCACATGTGTCAATCAGAAATTGCAACTGCATGTCTTGTCTCAGCACAAGTATGCATTGTTGGATGAAAACTTCTATCACAAGTATTGGCTCAAATAGCCTCAAATCTCAGCTCTGTGGTATTCTATGCAGAATTTCCTTGAACCCATACTCTCAACCTTCTCAAAAACAGCATCAGTGACCTTTGAAGAGCTGGAAAACCACCTTTGATCAGAAGAGCCTACCTTGCGGATTGATACTGAGTCTGGGCAGCTAACAAGCAAGTTGACAATACTTTTGGATATGCTCTCCTCATGGGGCCGAATACAATCCGCGAAGCTCCGTAACAGATATGTAAGGAAGGACACAGTCTGCAGGAAACAAACATGACAAAATAACTAAACAAAAGGATAAATGAAGTCAAGTGGCCTGCTGTCAAATCTAGTAATGTCCACAGACATGGTACTCAATGCTCAGTCCTTTACATACCTTCACTTGTGCTCCCTTCAGTTCTGCAAAGACATTCTTAAGGTTGGGTGCCCCCTCACGCACTCCAGTGATGGAAATGGCATTCACCATGAGAGGAAGCAGGGCTGGAATGTTGGTAGGCACATACCGGGGATAGAGTTGAAACAGGAACATCACAATCAAAGGACACTCTGTCACTACTTTGAATGATCGTGTACTGGGATTGAGCTGTCCTGGCATGGGCCCTCCTGTTGGAGGTCTCTGCCCCAAGTAGCCCATATTATGCTGTGCAGCGGCCAATTGGGCATCAGCAACACTTGTATCATCAAAAAAATAGGTCACCGTGCTCTTGAAGTTTTGGTATATCTGCAATCAGAAAACACCCAACAGCAATTCTCAAACCTGTCACTGACAAATGGAAACCTTCAGCCTGCATGTTATAGTCCATGTGATCAAAGCATATTCCTAGGAAGCATGACAGAACACACACTAGTCATGGGCAGCACAAGTCAGAGTAGTAAGTAGAGATCACCTTCTGTACAAAATCCAAAAATGGCTGAACCTCTGGCTCAAGTGCAGGTCTGAAATTCTTGTGAAGGTCAAAGATGATGCGTAAACAGATGAGCCCATTTTCCTCATTGTCGGATGTCAAAACATGCATGGAAAGCTTCAACAAGTCCTGGACAAAAGGACGGATGACCTCACTGTGTGGCAACCTGTTCAGAATCTCAATGACCACATTGCGTAGTTTGTGTTCGACACTGTCCGTGTTCTGTGCCTTTGTCACCTGCGTCAACAGTTGATAGAAGACACGAAAATAACTCTTCAGAAAGTTCAAGTACTCTGAGGTGTGCACTATCTCGATGCTGTCCCGCACTTCTGTGGCCAGTGCCAACCTGCTTTGCATAGCTGCAACAAAAAATCCCATGAAACACATTCATTACATACTTCTCAGCACTTGTACAGAACTTATTGCCCCTGCATGGTCACAATTCCCCACAGCAAACCAGCAGCATCAAGGTCATGATGACCCCACTCTGTTTTTTGCAAGTAGTCATGTGATGGGTGTTGCCATAAATCCTCACAGCAAACAAGCAGCATCACGGTCATGATGACCCCACTCTGGTTTTTGCAATTAGTCATGTGATGGGTGTTGCCTTAAACCCTCGCAGCAAACAAGCAGCATCAAGGTCATGATGACCCACTCTGTTTTTTGCAAGTAGTCATGTGATGGGAGTTGCCAGAAGAGTGCAACCCAGCTGAGATGAGTAACTGTGTGAACCAACAATCTACAGAATGGAAACCTAGAGGATTGTGACACATTCTTGCACCCAGAATTTGGTACCCAAATGTATCCAGTGCCACTCTCAGAGGGCTTCCAAGAGGCACTAGTTTGCTGTACCGAGTCCCTGAGGACGAGACTGAGAGGTGAAGAGCAGCTACTGCATCCTAGTTGTTCTTGTCCTTTATGAACTACTACCCCACGCCTGACTTCAACAGAATCAAAGGTTCTAGAGAAAGAAGAGTAAACCCAACGCTGTGATCAGGAGAAGGAGGAGGAGGGGGAGCAAAGAAGAAGCCGTACGCAGGTCGGTCTCCAGGAATTTGTGAGCATGTTGCTCGAAATTGGCGATCGGAATCATCGCCACAGTGTGAAGATTAGGCTCTTATGTGTCTGCTCCCGTCCTCGGAAACGCGTTACGGCAAAACTTCTCCTCCGAGCACGATCAGCGGCCATAAAAAGGAAGAAGAGCGTTGCATGGCGCCCCCTAAAGCCCCGGCTCCAAGGCTCAGGCTCTCAACAACCCCGCAAACTGCATCACAGCTTGCTCACTACTCAGCAACAACAACAAGACCCCCGCTGCTCTCTCTCTCTCTCTCTCTCCACCCAAATACCTAAAAAACCGTAAACAAAAACCCTGGCCCCCAAGAACGACAAACAAGGAAGCAAATATATAGAGAGAGCGTCACCGAAGACAGGACACACAACAACCAGTCTACGAAGCTTGCCTCTACGTCGTGAGAACAATACACAGAGGAGGAGAAAGGGCTGCAGTGCAACAACCTAAAGAACTCCTCCTCCTCCACCTCCCAACTCTTCTCAAGTCTCGTCGTCGTCACCCCATCATGCTTGCTCGAAAACTGTTCCCACACGTAATCGATCGCCGCCTACCCTACAACTCGTTGCAAATCCTATTTCGTAGATTGGAAGCACACCACCCCATTTTCACAGGAGCAGGAGACGATAATACATACCACCACATACAAGGAAGAAAGAAAGAATTTGGTGAAGCTCGCATTCGCTCGCATTCGCTAGCTCACGCGCCTTAAATGGAGAAAACGCACAAAGTGTCTTGATCCTTCTCACCACAACCCATTTTCCCCCTCATCCTCCTCCTACTCCTCTCCTCTCCTTCTTCTTCTTCTTCGTGTGTGTTCTTCGTTCTTCCCCCCCCACCGACATATTCCGGCTCTCTAGACAAACCCCCAGCACGCACACCCACCACAGTATGCGTGGACGAACGTCGACACCCACCACAGTATGCGTGAATGGACAAAGTGTACCGAAACCCCCCGGCAACGACGACGATGATCAAGACTCAAGACCTATGCCGACGACGACGACGACGACGACGAC
>Ga0116231_10005089_pt1 | contig 26139 bp, 15 predicted proteins | sample S1TSphgellanicum_2_FD_89695 | JGI IMG/M metagenome (GOLD analysis project Ga0116231, IMG submission 89695) | Host-associated microbial communities from peat moss isolated from Minnesota, USA - S1T2_Fd - Sphagnum magellanicum MG | ecosystem: Host-associated > Plants > Peat moss > Unclassified... | reverse complement strand
TTCTGGATTCTATTTGCCCACTGCGGTTCTCAATCAAAACAACCAGCTGATACCCGATTCTCAAGGATACGCGGGCCGTGGTTCTCAAACATCCCAAACAACCAGTTGCGAAGCCAACAAAAACGGAAGTGAAAATGATGACCGGCGGCTCTCAGGGTGGTTCTCTGAGACATGGCATCACGATCCTCCAACCACGGTAAAAAATTCTTTTTTATTATTATTTACCACAATTAACTGCCCTAGAAAGTAATGATAATAACTGTCATGTTGTTGGGGAGATCAGGTTTTACAAACAGACAGGTAAAAAATTCTTTTTTATTATTATTTACCACAATTAATTGCCCTAGAAAATAGTGGTAATAACTGTCATGTTGTTGGGGAGATTAGGTTTTATAGACAGACGGACGAACGTAGTGAATTAATATATATGATGGTGAATTCTCTTGAGAATATGCTCTTAATTAATGTGTGTTTGTCACCATGGGGCAAAAATTAACCATTATATTAAAAAAAAGCCAATGATCACCAACAAATGCCTTAGCAATAAAAGACTTATTGTGTTGATTTAACAAGGACTGGTGAATTGATGAATCATATATGCATTCTAAAGTTATCTTTGATACTAATTCCTAAAATTTGAATGGATGTGATAATGTTTTAATGGGGCATTCATAAAGTAATAAATTTGGTTTTAGTGTTGTAATTTATTTTTTAAAAGTGCATATGAAATATTTGGAGTTATTTTGAAAAGGAGGAATTGATTGGGTGCCCTCAAAATGAACACATCAAATGCTTTAAGAGAATGTGTCATGTTTTTTAAAAGCTATTTCCATTGTTAAAAATAGCTTCAAATTTCAAAAATGTGAAAATGATTTTATTCTATCCTTTGGGTACTTCTTCTATGAACGACAATGAAATTTAACATGACAAACAAAACAAACAAACTACCTTCCTTAATAGATCGATGAGGAAGACAAACAAAATGATAGTAAAATGCCTAAAGATACAAAGCAAGAGCCCAACTTTAGCACTACTCTTCTAAATAAAATGTAAAAATGTCAAGATATATGTTTAAGTGTTGCCATAGTGAAACTAGTACTCAATTGTCGCATATCTTATGCAATGTGGCTGGCCCATGTAAAATTGCAAGGAACTTGTAACAACAAGACTTTGGATGTTTTGTAGCTTGGGTGGTGGGACGGTTCTCTTCATGGTGACTCAAGAATCTTTGGTTCACAACATCAGGGTACTAGATAGACAAAAGTCCTGAGAACCATTTAGTTTGTGGTTTTTTTTGTTGCGTAGGAAGTTTCTTGATAAATCTTTGGTTTTGATGTTGCAGAAAACTGGACTGAACCATGTGGGCATGTCAGCCTTGAGTAGAGATAGAGTGTAGTGTGTGTGTGTGTGTGTGTGTGTGTTTTGCAATTTTCTGATGTCACTTCATTAGGAGCATCCCAACAAAGATTTAAGATTAGTATGCTGGCAACAAAGATTTAACATTAGTTGGTGACAGGCTTTTAGAAAACTGTCAAAACAGAAGAAAATTGGTGAAAAACCCAAACCAAAAACTCAGTGGAAATTTGGCGAAATTTTCTCCCAAAACACTTTTTTTTCTTGAGAATTGATGAATCTTTTATAAACAAACAGGGAATTTGTGACATAAATGTTCTTTTTTTATGTTTTGAGGTTGCCAGAATGCAACAAAAATTCACCACAAAAAAGAATCACTGAAACATGGAATGGGCAATACTCATGCCATGATGCGGATCTATCTCATCTGTCTTGTGATCTGAATGCTTGTTGAAGTCAATTGCTAGCTGGTTTGGTATTTCATTGGGAACTGCTAAGTTTTTTTCTGCCACCTAAAACATAGATTGTATGTCAATGTGAACTGAAGAGAAAACCTAAAATTTGGCAGACTACGTGACATTTTGCATCTACAAATTTTCGTTCTCAAATGTAATAAAATTTCTAGTTTCCTGACATGCCAAGTTTTCTGCAGCAGATGGGTGATGATGAACTAGGAACCAGGTGATGGAAAGATGCCCAAGGAAATTCTTCATGAGAGATTTCCCCATTAGACTCTTTCTGGATCCAAGTCTTGTGAAGCATGATGGATGTCAGAGGATTAACAAACTGACTGACTCAGCTCCCAGCTACATTTGCTCCAACCTTGTGGGAAGTCTCATGATTCTAAATGTGATGCAATGCTAGATGCTGAGAGTGCTCACCAAAGTTGTTTGAGCTCTGTTTGAAGTTCCACATTCCACAGGAGGATTTGAGAGCATAAAAACCTGCCCTAAATTTTGTAGTGTACTTAGACGACCACTATTGTGAGGCATGAGAACTCAGCAACAATCTTCCAGGATCTTATGAAATGGAAGAATTCTTCCCCAGTGGAAGCACATTGCCTCTGAAAATGAGAGCAAATTTTTACCCTAGAGAAGGGTAGGGCCTCCGGGCCTTCCCCTCTCCTCTACATAGCATCATGAAAGGAACATTCTCATGAGGGTGGGTTGGAATGATTGCAGCCCCTTCTAACTGACACAGGTATATGAACCAGCATGTCAACAATGTTTAGCACATTGATGAGGTGCTTTGAGGTACCATTTGGTTTACACTCCTTTCTGCAGCAACAAATTTCTTGCATGTATATGCAGAGTCAAGTTTTAGCCTCTTTTCAGTAATTCTTCAGCTAGATGCTAAAGTGAAATGCAGCTTTACCCTCACAAGCTTGTTGCAGCTTCAATGAGGATACTATTTTTTCCATAACCTAGTCTCGAGTGCCAACCTGATATTTCCTCTGGAAATGGGTCAGCAACTCAGAATGCAGATTTTTGTTGTATAATTGTTTGTTCATCTGTCATAGTTGTATGTTGCCCTGAAGCTTTAGCTTTGTGAATTTGGCTCGGTAAAATATTGTGTTACGAAACAACTGTCAGTATGTATATACATTTATCACTTATGTCAAAGCTTTAAGTGGCAATCTTTTGGAAGATCCTTTTCTTATTCTCATGTTGTGCTCTCTAAGCCCCAAAATCTTCCCTAAGCAGGCAACAGCAAAATCATTCTTGGTAGCAATACATGGGGTATGTCCAGGAAATTAGCATGTCATACTCGTGGACAATTACAGGAATGGAAGCGAATGCTTATTAAGTACAACCCAAGATTTGATACTGTAGAGATTGTGTTCACATGACGTGCGAAAACTGGGTTGTTGAGCAAGAGATGCAATGACTAAGCATATGTCTTTACTAAACATGGGGCATGTGATATGAATCTCTTTGGGTTCTGCATCAAGTTTATTGGGTAGACAAGAAAATTTAAGGTCGGTAAATTGGAGGATTTTTTCAAGTATTGAAACCATTTTGGCCTTGTCGCCTTGCTTGTCATTTAAATAGGACTCTGTAAGAGTAAAACACATGTCTAGATAATAAATTTTTAATAGTATGACCACTTATCCCTTAGTGGGTTGAATTTGGAATTGGGGAATGGGAACCATTGATATCCCAACTGCCCTAAACATTTTAATTAGATATCCCCAAGTGCAAACCTACTTCCCAGTTTCAGAGAACCTGTTCAAGTGCAGACTAGGAGCACTCAACTTCACACATTGTTTGTGAATTTATATCACTAGAATTGAGATTTCAAACTAAGATTTTAGACGCAAGTGATAAGTTCTTATCACTAGTACAGTTTGCGATGTTGGTGATTCAAAACTGATCACTTCATAACTAGACATGCATGACAGTACATGAGTCTCAGGGCTTGACCTTCTAATGAATGGCAAGAACTCACAAGAAGGCACACAACCTTGGAGGCGCTTCAAAGATAAGCATGAAGACACATTGACATGGTTGTTTGTGTTTGCTTTGTGTCCATGTTCCCCACCCTTTGGGAGCAATACTCAAGTCTCAGTACCAACATAGAAGGCCACAATTACAAAGAGTTCATTTCATTGAAATACACCAACTTTTCATTTGATTGAAATACAACTTTGTTCCATGTAAAATGCAAGTCAATATGATTGTAATGTATGATGTGGTGAGTTTGATATCTACTCACTTGAGCTTGTCATCCATGTACATGAAGCCTAGTTTTTGGGATATGCATAGTTCAATTCATGCTTGAGGGAATAGTCACACGTTGCTTGCCTCTCAACATGACATTCCAATGTAATTGAAGGAGGTAATGAAGGTTGCTTCGTTACCTCCTTCCATTACCTTGGGTTGCCAACTATAAACATCATGACATTGCCACCACTTTGAACACTTCTACCACACTAAACATCACCACAAAACCAATGCCCCCACCACTCCACTTATGTTAACCATTATGCATTTAGAAAAATTTCCTCCTTTCACAATTAATTTGATGGTCACATATGAATAAAATGGCATTAAAGGGTAAACATATTTTTTAAACACTAGTTCTTTAAGCAAGTAATGGAACCAAATCATGTTTTTTTTAAGGGTTATCAATTAAATACATTGGAATTTTTTTTTAAACTCAATTTGGGAGAAGCAATATATCAAACAAGTGTCTAAACTACAATCATTTTTATTCTACCCCTAAATATATTCATCCCTTATTTGTTGATTGGGGCAATTATATTCTAGCTTGTCAAATCATTTACAATTTCACTATTGTTGAAGGATGTAACCTTGAATATAGTGAGGAAATTTTTTGATACACAAATCTATTATTCATTATTTGATTCTATGTGAAAGCGCATTATGGGGGGTTCAATAATGTAGTCGCATTGTACTATTTTTCAAGGATGCCCATGTTTAAACTTCAATAACATCATTTTTAATAAAGATTTTCACAATGTTTTGCATACTATGATAGGCCAAAACATTCAAAAAATCAAATGCTAAAAAAACTACATTATTTTTTATTTCACGTGATGTGATGTTAAAATATATTTTTGTGAAGAAGATGTTTGTAACTATGTATTAAAAATGTATATATACTCCAAAAATGATTGAAATTATTCTTAATATTTATGAAATTTGTAATATCTACTAACATTGTGATTTGATACAAATGGACTAGTTTTATGAACCATGTGAAAAGTTTGATAATTATCATATCACAAATGGGTTTTTGTCAAGGTATAAATATGTGATAAATTAAATTTTTGACAAAGAATCAATTTCAAATGGAAAATGACAAGTAATGTGAGGTGACTCATTTTTTTAATAAATTCAAACTATAAACTAGTGCAATTTAAAACAAAAACAAGCTTTGTTATATTATGTATACCATAAATATATTGATGATTCCTTGAATTTATTTATTTATTTAAAATGATATTAAATAGCATTAGCTTTAGGGTTTAAGGTATAAGTTCGGTCTAATTTATAAATCTAAGACCTAGTTTATAAAAGAATTAAAACTAAAACGCCCAACAATTTCCATGGATGTTTAATTGTTACTGATGATTGAAAGATATGGATTTCATATTTTAAAAGAGTTATTGATATCCAAAATATTGTTAGTGGACAATGAGCTTAATCGAGTTTTTAAACATGTGTTCTACCTCCCCAAATTGGAAAATCATTTATTTTATGCATGAGTCAAGCTAAGTTACAAGAACATCACAACTAGATGTAATAAGAACAATTACAATATTAGATTAGTAATGGAATTATTTCTATGGTAAAAGTTTGCAAAATATGAACTATATTAATTGGAATCAAAATTGTTTTATTAGTGGTATTTGAAGCAAATTGTGATCACCAATTTGATTATTAGTGATAAGGAAAAGAATTAAAATCTCACTTTGCCGTATCATGGATTGGATCAAATAGTTATTTGGCAATGCTTAAAAACATGGCCAAAATTAATATGTTGGAAGGATTGAAAATTTTGCAAGATGACAATGCAAAAAAAATCTATGATGAATATGCATATGGGAACCAACATCAACTCTTAATAAATTCCTATTTGCATGCTCAACATTTGTAGCCTTATGTCATCTAAATGAGTTTTCCATTGGTGAATCTTATAACTATGTGTTTTTCAAATATGATATCATGCATTTGAAATTTTGCTAATATAGAATTTATTTTTTAACATAATGTTTCAAGGACATTGAAAACACTTGCAATATGACTAGGCATAAAACAATTTAATTGAACTCTAATTAATGATACACATGAATCAATAAGGAGATCGTTGCTTATGTCACAAAAAAATTGACAAGCAATTATCCCTTCACACTTGAACACAATGGCATAAGCAAACATTGCAATACAATTATTATACACTATACTAAGGATGTTATGATAAGAAGATTGGGGACACATGCTACATATGTGCTAGAATGGTGACATAAAACTTTGTGACATTGGGTTACATTTCTTTGGAGCCCATTTCTAGGTAGAGTTTTAAGGAAGATATTCTAAATTATGTTAATTTGAACTAATGTCAAAATGTATTTCAGCTACAAGCTTGTGTACATTGCCTTTGATAATTATCACAAAAAACCAATTTGTTCAATATTTTTGACCTTGTAAATTTCAGAATCTTAAATTCAATATTTTGGTACAATATGTGTGGCTTGACATTCATCCTTAAAATTGGGAGCTAAGCTTGAATTGACGCTTGAAATGTCAAAGATGTTGAGGTGACCAAAACCTTACTAGGATTATGTTTGAGAGCCACACTACTTTGTGCACATGATGAAATATCTTTGTTTCTTGTTGCACATTACATTTGTTCTAAATGTTTAGATTCATTTATAAGAAAAAAATCTTAAAATGCTAGGTCATTCATAAGGGAAAAAACAAAAAATGGTATTATGTTTCCAAAAACTTGATTATACATTCATAGCAAGTCTTAATTTGTCCCTATGCACTTCAACAAAATGCTTCACATTATTCCCCCAAGATTTTACACATTCTTCATATATATATATATATATATATATATATATACTATTTGATTCCCATAAATTTTCACCATGGTAGATAATTCCAATGGTGAAATCAAACTAAAATTTATTCAATACAAAATAAGTACTAAGAATTTTTGGATGTTGCATGCAATCGTCCCACTATAAGTTGATATAAAAAACATGGAAATTATGGTAGTCCAACAATTAATGTCAAGTGGTCCATTGGTGCTTGAAATGGATTCTAGGTTGGGTTAATTGCTAATAAAAGTTGATCAAATCGCTCATTTCAATTAGTGTGTTTTCTATATCGTGTTTATAAAAAAATGTTGGTTTGGTTATTTCATGCCCAATGACATTTTAAAAGTTCAACCACAAATTAATTGGTAGTAAATTAGTTGAATATACCAAAATAAAATATCAAAAGGCATTGTTTTATCATGGGGAATGTGTCATTTTTTACATTCAAAGCCATTGTGAATTCATCCTTCTCACTAATTCACTCATTTTATCAATTTCAAAGTTTTCTTTTGTACATTGTAATTTGCATTTTTATCTGTTTATTTTTGTATGGTTCAACATTAAGGTGTTTACTATAAACCAAATAACAATGTTGCAAACAACACCTTAATTTATATAGATTCACCAATCAATTTTCTATCGTGATGTTTAAGATAGAAACAATTTGTTAACACTTTTGGATGCAATTTCACAAATCACTATAAGGTGTTGCCAATTTTTGCACACATTTGTTGGAATGATTTTATATTGGCTTTTGGGTATGTTTGGTTTGATATTCAAATTCTTATTTTAGCATGTGAATTTTTGAATATGAAGTTTTTTTATAATTTCCTTTCATTTTCAGAAATTTTCAATGATTTTTTTTCCAAAACTTAGACATCTCCTTTTTCAATTGATTATCTACCAAACTATCATCTTTTTGGAATAGTTCCTTAAGGCAAAGACATAACATGTGACATATCACATATTGTCTCTAAGAGCTATTAATCATACTGCATTGTTTTCCAAACTATTTGGGGGTGCCATCACATTAAGAAGAGGCACAACACGTGTAACTAGTGTTTGGTTGTTCATGTTTTAATTTCAAATTAGAATATCATCAGGTTGTAATTTTTTAATATGTTTACATAACAATGTTTCTAATATATAAAAATATGTGGAACAATTTGGAATGAATCTAATATGAATACAATTTTTTTTAAAACATTTATCATTATAACCAATGCTTTCACTTTTTTTAACATTAAAAAAAGACTTAAATGCCTTCAAAATTACATGATCATGTATAAAAATGATTTGCATATTTATTTGATAATATAGTTTTTTTTTCATGAATATCTTTTACCATTGTAAAAATCATGGATTTCTACTCACCTTTTGTAGCCAATCTTAATCTACCACACCATCATAACAAGCAAACACATTATTTTATAAGCAATCACCTAAGTGGGAAGGGTTGACCTTTATTATCCTATTTGCACCCTTTGACAATATTTTAATATAAATTCAAATAATCCCATCCACTTTTGGTGATGAATCTACTAGGTGAATGAGATTTTGGTACATACAACTTTTATGAACTTTGACCAAAAGCTTCAAATGAAGATTAAGTCAATGAATATTTAATTCCAGACATTGGGCAACTTGTATTTTGCAACATTTGTGAAATTTCCATATAATTTTTTGGTTTTTTTGTTGATTGAATTTGGAGAAAAAGGAAAATAATATATTATTTGTAGTAGGGGAATTCAAAGGATACTTGGATTACATTTTGCTTAGAAGTCTCTTGGAATATTCTCATTAAACTTTCAATTTAATGGCCTCTAGAAGTAACTCCATAGTGAAAGGGAACCAAAGTGGTTTCACAAATTAGGTTAGTTGGTAAAAATGCACAATCATGTTAAGTCGACACAATATAAATGAACCTTTCTCTTTTTTTTTTGGAAAAAATGATTGGATTCATTGCAAGAAGAATAAATACATATTCTTTTTTTTCATTTCAACAATAAATAAAAGTATCTTGAAATTCTTACAATTGAGGTGGGAAAACGATGCAAAAGAATTTTGCACTATTTAGACACATTGTGCCACCAAGCTTTAAGGTAGGTAATCAATAGTAATATCAAAAAAAAACTAGAAATTTCAGCATTGCAAGTAGTTGATTTTGAAATATATATATATATATAGGGTGAAAAAAGGTAATAGGAGTCACTTTAGTGGCCACCAATTTTTTCGACATGTTTTTACAAGTCTCATAAATTAAAATAATGTTGAAAATTTGTATGGTATTTGTATCATGCCCTTCTTAATGTATCAATCCAACATTTGGATAAATTTGAGAATAATCAAATAAATATTTGAAATACCTTTCAACCTTTTTTCAAACTTATAACCTTTTTTTTTTTTTGGCTTCAAAAGCAATATGACACAATGTAAAATCATTATATAAGCACATTGATTAGCATTATCTTAGAATTTTTTGACCAATCTTCATGCTATCACATCATTCAATCAAGGTTAGTCACAATTAACTTACGAGGTACTAGTGGCTCCTATTACCTAATTTTTACCCAATTTTTGTTAGAATAACAAAGTTATTAAGGTAGTGCCTTTTCGTATGACTTTATGTTCACCTAACTCGAATACCATTTCATATTGGGAAAAACTTTATCGTTCTTTTCACACCATATTGTCCATGAGGCAACATCCTTCAATCATGACTGAACTTTGAAAATTGGCTAACCCCACAATGTAACTTTTGGGAAAATAAATTTTGTCTCCAATGCAAGCTCCTCCAAGGACCTTACACACATTTTCAAGTATGAAGGGTTTAAAAATAATGCTTGCATGATCTTAGATTCAACAAACATAAACATTATTGGAGAAATGGTGCAAAAATAATTTTCGGACACGTTCGTCACAAAGTGAGCATGAAATATCAATGGTGACTAAATTTGTGGTCACCCAAGTATTAAGGGCAATTTTATGGGACTACAAAGCCCAAATGAAACTTGTTTCCTTTTGAACCCTCATTAGAAACCCAAACAATACTATGTTTAAATTGATTTTTTTGTTTTCTTTGTTTGCAACTTGTTGTGAAACTTTCCTAAACATGAACTAGTTCCATGAAACATTTCAAGTTCCTTTGGTCGAAGTATAGCGTGGGAGCTTTAAACCATCTAACCATTAGTATATATGAAGGTTAGAAATTAAGATGGTTAATAAACCATAATATAGGTGGATAGGTTTTTTTTGGTTGCCTAAGGATTTTCCTATGACTTTCACACTAAGGACCAAACCTTGAAATTTGATGAAGGTTCAACCCTTGTATTAAAAATGAAATGAAAAAATATATAATTTTTATTAATAATTCAATTCTTTGAGGGTGATAAAGGAAGGTGAATTTTAAATAAGGCATAATCTAGAAGGAAAACAATAAATTGAGAAAATGTTTACAAATTGGAAGACAATTATGATCAACCTAGGCATTATAAGTAGGTCTAAGTCATTATTTAATATGCTACCATGGTTTAGTTCATGTTACAATTTTTTCTTGAAAGCCCGAGCTAATCATGAAGCAAATATTGTAAAAGATGAAACCACCATTACACTTCAACATCTACCAACCCGAAGTTACTTTTGGTAATGTCCCAATCTATAAACCTATTGTCATTACCCTAGCTTTGCATTCACAACCAAGGCTAAGATATGAAAAAGAGAGCAAGCTAAGAAAGTGTCCTAGGATTCAAACACATTATCACAAATGTGGGAGAGAATAAGTCTCAACACTCCCAAATTGTTTTCTTATTTTGGGAGTTGGAGTCCATATATACTGTCTCAAATCTTTGGGGGAAAATGTAAATTTTAATTTTGTCCAAATTTGGCTTCCTTTAGACCATTCCATTTTTCTGAAATACAATGATTAAAAGGGGTTAACATTCTCCATTTGGAGATCTAAAGCCAATTTATAACCAAAAGAATGGTTGGTAGTCAAAATTTAACAATTTGACAAAACCTAGGAAATAGGGTAAAATCATCTGTAATTGGAGCTTGTGATATGTGTTAGAAAGATCTTTCCAAGGATTACACCTTTATAGCTAACAACTTTGATTAAAGAACTTGTATGTGAAAGTTGCAAAAATTTTACAAATTTGGGAATTTTTCAATTCCTTTTTGGGAGTCTTAAGACCTTTGGGCATTTTGATGTAGACATCACTACAAATCACAAAATATACTATGAGGAGAACGGTGAACTTCTCTCAAGTTTGGGCCATGGTGTTTTTTATGAATTTAGTTTCTTGTGATTCGTCCATGTATGATTTTGGTTCCAATTTGCCCTAACCATCCTCGTTTTTAGTCTAAGTAAATTGATTTCACCTTGAACTTTTGCTCGTGAATTTTTCCAAATTCCATTTTGTAGTTCTCACACTATCTTTCTTTATGGGAGTTGCAAAGTGTGCCCTGGGTTTGGATTTCACTACAAAATCATGAATCATCAAGTTTTTTACCCTAAGTCCACTTGAAAAACCTAGGGGTGCATCACCTATTGTTATGTGTGTTCCAAATATTTAACATCATCCTCAAACCTCATTTATGTAAATGTCTAATTTTATCATTTGAAAAGATTGAACTAAAATTAGGGAGATATACACTCCACCACAAACTTGCATTTAACATTTCATCTTTATTTTGGAGTGGAGAAACATTCATTTGATAAGCAAATAATATTTGCTTTTATGGGTATTGAACCTAGTTTTTGTTAATGGCCTAAAGGTATATAACTTACATGGTCAAGGCATATTGTCACAAGATTGCTTCATAAACATATTGGTTGGATGTGAATTTTGATGCTCAAAATAAAATGCCTAAAACACATCCAAATAAATTTGAATGTGTGCTTGGGACTTTTAAATAATTTCACAAGGTGGGGTGGAAATAATTATAAAAGGCATTTCTAGAAGTTGATCAAGTTGGAAACTAATTAATCAACTTGATGTGAAATTCAAGCATAAGGAATAATATGAGCATAAGAAAAACTTACATTTTCACAAATCACCAAACAAGTCATTGATCCAATGCCCACAATGACCCCAATGAGCGACAACTCATTACTAATTTACGAGGTCACCCCAAAATGAGTGACAATAAGGAAGAAATGGTGCCTAGGATAAAAAGGCCACTTATGGTAGTATAATTGTTTTAGAAAGAATATTGATCCATAATGACATCTTCTTTATTTGATACATTCTTTGATATTTTCAACATTAAAGGCCTAACATTTGGGCATAGTGAGCACAAGATGAAAGAACTTTATTGAACATGAAAATATACATGGCATTGATGGTTAGATATGTCTTTAAAATGAAAATTGGCACCTTACACATTCACAATATTACATGTTATTATTTCATAATTAATATTTGTAAATTTTGTGGTGTATGCAGCATATGTGAATAAGATCATATATCACATCATATTTATTTTGAATATCTCTAATTTCTTTTTCATGTGCAGAAATAAAGTCACAAAAGAAGTCTTTCATGTGCACCAACACAAATGATTGATGTAGCACTATGTTTTAAGTTCACATTAAATTTGGATGATTATTTGGAGAAAAAAAATGCACGTGATTTATGTAATGGTGAACATCCATGTGTACTATGTGATCCAATCAAATTTACACACCATGCAATACATGTGGGAAAACACTCATATAAATCCCCTCATCCCTTTCTACCTCCTTTTTTTTGTTGCAATAAAAAAGGACTTGTTAATGGTCATTTACAAGCAAGGAATTTCACACTTTTTATACATGTATTAATAAGGCTAGGAGACATGTGGTATAGTTCATCATCCATTTTAATGAACATGTGTTCTTATGAAAAGTGTCTAAATATCCAAAAAAATTGAACATGATGGTTACATTAACATGCCCTTATAAATATACATGGAAGTTGCCTCACTCCAACTCTTTTATGTTTTGGCATCTTCTTGTGTTTTCCCCTACATATACATAATACATCATGAAAGACATGATGCGTACATTGACACAACACCGTTATCACTAAATATGGAAGGTGCCTAATGCCATTTCTTGACATGTTGTGACATCATCTAAGAACACAAGCACCATTAGCAATATAATGGCCTATAAACAGTATTTTGGAATTGAGTTTGGAACTTTAAATATGCACAAGATACAATGTTGAAGGCTAGTAGGGAAATATGATTAGCTTTGATTGACTCATGTGGTGGCATTTGATTGATCTTCACTCCATGATGTTACAAATTTCACATTTATCAGTGGGGATGGGAAGTAACGTGTGTTGGATGTTTCTTTGACCTTTTTGAACGATAGTTAGTTTCAAGCATTTGATTTGATTTCTCAAAGACCCTTTCAAATCTAGGTGTTGAAAAAATATATATTGAAAAAACTTGTTAAGTCTAGATTTTCAATTTTAAGAAAATCTTAACAATCATCCAAGTACAAGGGTTTGCTAATTTTTGAAAGTGGTTATTATTAAAGGTTAAATCTTATTTTTCTAGTTACTTAGTTAGGATAGTAAGGCAACCCAATAAATTTTAAAATGATCAATAATAGGTTTTATCTATTATCTCCTTAGATCTACAAGGGAGGTGACATTAACTAATTTTAGATAGTTTTTTTAAGGTATTAATTGGCAAGATAGTTGCCACTAAAAGTAAGGCCTAAGGGGATTAGATTTGGAAGAACCAACTAAATTGTAGGGGAAATTTGGAGGACTAAGGGAGAAGTGAAGGGCTTAGTAAGGCTATTCAATGAAATACATAAGTATATTATGGTAATTTGAAAATTCAAATCTAAACTATCATACTCAATGATTTTGAGTAAATGAAAAAAATACCATATCTACAATTCATGTTCAACATTAATTAATTCCTAAAAGAAGCACCAGTTGAAAAACATTCTAAAATAGTTTGAAAAAAATTCTAGAAAATCACTTGTAAGTCAAAACACAAAATAACTTTGAAATTTATATTGGACTTTACATACTTATAACCTATTGTTGAAAATTTTAAATATTTAAATTGAGGTTGTCAGACTTTTTTTCCCCAAAAAAATATTTTGGGAAGATTTGCCAAACATGAGTTGTATGAATGGTATTATGCAAGGGCTATCTAAATAAATACAAAATAATAAGAATCTAGAATGCCCAAAACTTCAAATAGAAGTTCTATAATGTAAAAAAATTCTATTGGATTCTATTCACCAAAAGACTTCTTGTCCTTTTTCCACTACCAAAATCTAGTAAAATAATAGTTAAAATTTCCATTACTTTTGGACCTAGTTAGTTTTAATGTAAAAGGACTAGTTTAGGGCATTTTTAATAAAACCATGTTTGGTCATTTCAAATAATGGCATGTTTCACTAAGTAATTTAACTATTATTTTTTAAATGGAAAATTTGAGGTCCTAAAATAGATGATGTAGACTACTAGAAAATGCCACAAAAATGTTTAAACTAGTGCACCTTTTCACTAAGTTGAACATGAAATTCCCACATGGCAACCTAGGCTGTATTAAAAAACTTATTGCCCATTGATGAGTTGCCACATGGTAGCCCAAAGCTAACCAATTAAAATTTTGGCCTAATTGTCTGATGCCATGTGATAATAATAACCTAATCAAATAATGATAAGCAATTTAGCTCAAGAAGCCTAACTTAGGAATTCTAACCTAAGTTGTTTAGGCTAAAAAACAAGCCTACATTAGGAGCCTAGGTAGGCAAACCCATCCTTGGGTGGTATCACTAGGAATATTGCACCTTGATTTTATTAGACCCATCAAACTTTTTTAAATCATATAAACATTTAAATAAATCTTTTCATTAAAAAAATTTAATGGGTAAATTTATTAGGTTCTATAGATTTTGAAATTTCAATAATCTGGAGAATATTTTATATTTTGATGTTCATACTCATTATATTTTAAAAACATTTTAGGAATGTAATTGGTTGAAAATTTCCTTGAACTTTTTGGTTAAGAACACAAATTTGAAACATGATTTGAGAATTTTCTTGGGTATGTTTTTCATAAGGTAATTTTGAAGCCATTATTTAATTAATAAATTAATAAAATATGCATAATTTAGTTATAAAATTTCACAATTAAGGAATGTGATTCTTGAAGGGCCCATCACTATTAGGAATACAATTTTTTTACAATTTCCACTTTTATATTTTCCAAAATAAACTTCAAGCCATGAATTAAGGCATGAAAATGGATAACATGAAAAAAAAAAAAATTATAGTTGTGAAAGCATTTAAAGGAAAAGGCCCAAGAAAATTATTTGTCCACTTTTGGTTCTTTAACCATTATTTGAAATGTTCCTAGTGTTACCACCCAAGGACAGGTTTGCCCATGTGGGCTACTTACACAAGGAACCTAGGTCAATTAGGCTATTTACTTAATGTGCATGTGTGCAAACTTGAACCCCTCACCATCATTTTGAAGGTTCAAGTTTTTAACCATTGCACCACAACTTCTTTTCGATAACAAAACTACCCACAATAAAAGTATTAATAATAATTTAGTACCGCCTAATTAAAAAAACCTATGTAGTTTAATTAACTTAGGCCTAACTTAAATTGCTTTAAATAGACTTATTACTAATCTATGTTATCCTAAGCCTACATAAGTTAACATAAACATATATAGGTTAACTTAAGCTCTACACAATAACCTAGGCTAACATAGGCTAAGATTGGCTACCTAACATAACCTAGGTTAACATAGTCTAACATAGGCTACCTAACATAATCTATGTTAATATAGGCTAATATGAGTTACCTGGGATGACCTAGGTCCATTTAAGTTTGCATAAGCCAAACCTAGGACAACTTAGAATACCTAGGTTGACCAAAGCTAACTTAAGTTAACCTAGGTTAATTTAGTTTAACCATAGGCTAGCTTTAGGCCTCCCTAACCTAACCCAAACCTCCTTAGGTTATCAAAAATTAACATATTAAAACCTATGGCTACCTAAGCTAAATTAAACCGACCTAGAGTAACCTAGGTTAACCTAGGAGTTTTTAGATTAAACCTAGGTTAAGCAAAGTTAAATTTGAACAAATGTTAGGCTAAAAAAAAATTAAACCTAGGCTAGCCAAGGCTCAACATAGGTTAATCAAAGTTAAACCTAAATTAAACAAAGGTTGGGCATTGGTTAACCATTTGGATAATCCTAAGCTAAATTAATATAACCTAAGGTTATCTAAACTTAATTAAGTTAATTTAAATTAATGTAGTTTAAACCTAGGCTAACCAAAATTAAGTTTTGGCTAAACATAAATTAACCTAAATTTAACTTGGGATATACCTAGGCTAAAATTAAATTAAACCTAGGTTAACCAAAACTAAACTTAGGTTAAATTTAGGTGAATCAATACTAAATTTAAGTTTAAAATAAAATAACCAAGTTTAAATTTAGGTTAATCAATACTAAATTTAAGTTAAACTTAAACTAAACAACTTGACTAAAACTTGGTGAACCAAATCTAAACCTAAGTAACTAAGGTTAAACTAGGCTAAACCTTATAATTTAACCAAGGGTAAATTAAGGCTAAAAATAAGCTAGCCAAGGTTAATATAATATAAATTTTGGTCTCTTAATCAAAAATTAGTAAGGCACTATTGAATTTCATTTCAAATTGAAATATTGATCAACGTTATTAAATATATTTTTTTAAAAATTTGTCACATGTGAAGTTTATGTTGTCACATATTTTTAATTGTAACATTGAAGTTCTCATCATAGTGAAAAATAAAAAATCCTATCACATGTGTAATTAATGTTGTGATGTGCAAGGTCTCATCACAATAAAACAAAAAAAAAATGTTTGTTTCAATGGGTGCAAAGTGGGTCATATTGGTAACAAGAACAACTTGTTATGCATGAATGGATACACATATGTGGTGATGTTGATAGTGAACAAAACATCAAGAAAACCATTAGAACGTTTTTGTGGTTTGGTAAAAAGAACATTTTGTTATGTGTCGATGGGTACACATATGTGCAATGACATTGATAGCGGGCAAGACATGAAAAAAACTAGTATAACATTTTTGTGGTTCATGAATTTTTGAATTACCAACAAATATAATTTGGGATTATAATTAATTAAAGACATTTCATGAAATGTCTCAACTCCCCTTGTTTTAATTCCTCCCATCATTCCCCTTTGGAACAAAAAGCTAGATAGCTATGTAGAATTAACTTTCATTTTTGTAGAAATTTTTTATCCCATAAGGGTATTATCCTTGGTTTTTTTTTTGGATGACTTGAAGGTTTTCAAGTAGATTCATTCTTTCCTTAAGAGCTACCAATTCAAGATGAAAATGAAATGGTGATTGTCAATATTCTTCCACTAACAAGAATCAACAATAACAACACAATGGTCTTTATCACATAAACCTTCAACTCTTCATTTCCTAGTAATTTCTCAAGAACCAAGGCCTAATAAATTTGATTGCAAATGTTGGTAAATGCATGTGAGCTGATCACTTTTTCTTATGAGATTACTAAACCTATAGCAAGATGATTCCCCATTCCAAGTTTTTTCAAATTTTCCTTCCTTTAGAAAATATTGAATTCACCAAGGAATTAGGGGGTGCAAGGAAGATGTGATCCACAATTGGACTAGTAGAACCTCTATGACCACTTCTAGATTTGGAACATCTTCATAGTCACCAAGGAGATGCATCCATTCACATTACAATAATTTGTTGAGGCTTGCTTTGTGTTAGGCTTTCTAATTGTGGACCTCAACTCTTATACATATGATGAACATTCAAAACCACAATCATGGATTTTTGACCATGATAAAACCTCATTCTAATTTCAAATGTGCTACAAGTAGCATTGTCCAAACATGCTAGTTTCTTATGAGGCATTTTGGCAATAAAACCATATTTGTAGGTTTTCAATGAGCCATTCAAACCTCTTGTTGAAGACAATGAACTCATTGAAAAAGAACCCACCACCCACAATCTTAACCCAAATTTGCTAGTCAAGAAATGACCTACAGGGATATTGGATTGTGAATAAATTGCAAGGTTGTCAATTTCCTTTTCTTTGATATTTTTTCTTTATTTAAATAGATTAATTCCATATTATGTTTTGCAAATATATGTTTCCTTCCTATCCTCTATATTTCACTAGGACTCTTGTGTTTCTACACATAAGGAGTTCCTTTGTAGTCCATTTAATCCAATCCTACCTTCATTATGTGGCAATTCAAGCTAATCATATGGCTTTTTAAAATTCACCTCCTTCATCATTTCATTCTCTTAGATATGACATCAATGTTTTAAAATACATTGATAATAAGGCTTCATATTGAAATATTTCTAATTTTCATTTTAGTTAAAAGTAGAATGAACTTGGAGGTGGACCAATTTATTTTTTGTTGTGGTCCTAAGGTTGGGTGGAGAACTCCAATAAATATGTTTAGTCCCTTGGTTCCACTTTTAAATTGGATTTGGTGATCATGTGCTTTCATTACTAAACTAAAAATGTAATGATAGAACTATTTGTAAATTCAAATTGGTTAGAAGTTCTATGTCTATTGGCAACCTCACAAAGTTGTTTGTATTGGTGCAAATTCTCTATGCTAACTACCTTTCACATAATGAATTGAGATGAACTAGGATATGAAATTTCAAAGGAGAATAATAAAAGTTTTTCAATTGCCCTTGGAGCACACATAACCTTGAAATTTCGATTGGGACAACATGTGCAAAGACAAGTTCTTATTAGATTTGTATGCAAGAAGTGATATTCATAATGTTGCTTTTATTTTTCTTTGTTGTAGAATACATAATGATTGTGATTTTTGATGTTTCACTTGAGTAATTAGGTATTTGATATGATCATTAAGTTTCAAAATTGGCATTTGGTAAGAGTGTTTTGGTGTTTTTTGTAACTCGTTATAATTCATGGCATGGGTGCCAAACATTATCACAATACTCATGAGTTTATTCATGATCCAACAATGTAAGAACATCATGCATGTTAATGTTTTTTTTCTTTCTTGTATGTTGCATGGTGTTTATAGGTTTATGTCTTCCAATCTCCACTTTGTCAAAAAATGAACATCTCCAATCAAAAGGATTGGAATGCCTTGTGAATGTGATTGAAGAGTGTTACACATAATCCTTCAACATGCATCATGAAGAACAAGTGCTTGGATTAAAAAATTTAAAAACCATAACGCATCGCTAATAAACTAATAAATTGCAAGTCAAAATTGACATAACAAAACATAACAAGAGCCAAATGATTCAATTCTCCAATGAGAGGTGTTTTGGAATGCAAGGCTTGGCATCATCTTGTTAAATTGTTACAACAACCTTTGTCCATTAATATTCAAAATGATCATAGATATTAATGTATGAGAGATATATATTTCTAATATGTACCACTTGATTTTATATGATTTGATAACATTGATGATAATTTGAAATTACTAAATGATTTTTGGATCATGACTTTGAATACATTTTTTTTGTCTTTAAATTCAATGATGTCATTCCATAACAAAGAAAATGGGCCCAATTCATTACCATTCATGGAACATGATGCATTGTGTCCTTGTACATGTTCGACACCAACCATTTATTTATTTTTGGTTGAATTGAATCTATTTCAATTGACATTTTGTTTGATTTCTTAAGTTGGATGATTTTGGAAACAAGTTTAAATTAATAGCAAGCGTCTTATAACTTGTTTGAAATCACTTGCATGATAGGAACTTTGAAAGTGGAACTTTGAATCAACATTGGAAGGCATTTCAAATTTAACATGTCCCCAACTTTTCTTAGTCTTCCCCTTAACAAAATTGGAAATGTGTGCAAAAATGAAGTGTTTTCAAATGGCTATTCACGTCACTTGTCCCTACAATTGAGTAATTTAAAACTCAAATTGGGTTTGTGGATAATGCACTTATTTTAAAAACAACACAAGGTGTGATTGTTCAAATCTATAATTAAGCTCTTAAGTTATATTATCCCTCTCCTCTTATGGTTAAAAGTCATAACAACTACAAAATTGTTGTGGTTAGAACAACAATAAAAAATATGTCATCAAAATAGTTCCAATATCTTGTAAAAATTTAAAGTGTCTAATAAAATCTCGCATTAGAGGGGGAGGGGTTGTGACAAATTCAATCAAAATTCCTCCATTCCATTACATTTTTTCATTTAACTTATGTCAAAGACATTTCATAGCTTAAACAACTTTACATTAACCAAATGTAGCATTGTGAAATAAGATTGAGAGTTAACATAAGGTGACATGTGTCACATTATAAAATTGAAATATATGTGTCATTAAGAATTACTTATAAAATAGCTAGCTTAACATTCATCAATAATTTTTAGCCCATTATAACTATGCAATGGAAAGTAATTACTGGAACATGAACTATATCAATGGCTCACCTTTGGGTTACTACATGATGATGACCATGTGGACACTACCACGTGGAAAGGTTGATGAAATGGCAAAATATTCAAATATTTTATAAAATATTTCATCCACATTAACAAAATATGTCAAAGAATTTTTTTTGACATGGATGGAATATATTTTAAATATTCTTTGTTGTTCATGCTCACACTTAGCTACTCACAAAATAACATTCCTTGCAAGATTTGACCTTGATGCATAGATTCAGGTTTTCAAAAAATCAATCATTGCAAATGATAAACACAATAATGCAAATATCCTTAACTTGTTTTATTTTACTCTTGACAATGACATTTATATATGGGGAAAGTTTATTGCAAAATCACCTAAATGGTGTTTTTGATGATTTGGAAACTAAATTTTGTAAGTAATACCAAAAGGTTCAAATTGATGAACAAATTTACTAGTTCAAGTCATTAAGTAGGAAGCATATGAAAAAGTTGAAATATATTATGAATGAATTCTAAAATTGGCACATTGTTTACATCATGAGGTAGATGATAGTCTTCTTATGATTTTTCTTAGAACAAAATTGTTGCCATATCTATGAATGATTGCTACTGTAGGGATGAAATGAAATACTTTTATGCAACATAAAGAAATGGTACTCTGATAGGTGAAGATTCTATCCAAAATTGCTCCTTGCCTACTAATAAAACAATACAATAATATTTTCAAAAATTATTTTCAAGGTTCACAATCTATGGTTTTAGCCATTTTGATTTTCTTTATAAACTATTTTCACACAATTTTTTCATTACAATTATTGTTCTTTTTCATAGATTTTCTATTATCATCAATAATAATAATAAATTGGTCAGGTCTCATAATTTAATTAAAAAAATATACTAGTTCAAAATTGTCTCCACGTTTCTTCATCAATATCCGACTACTTTTTTTACTCAGAATTCAATATCTCAAACATTTGTAATATTAGGTGTAGAAATCCAAAATGGAAAACATGAAAATTTATGGTTCGAAACCCAATAAAACTTTAAATTATTCACTATCTCTTATTATAATTTCAAACAATTGTCTTAATTTATGTGTCTAAAAAAAGTCATCTCCTATAATTCATCAACCTCCATAACTACATTCTAAGTTCTTCCCTCCAAAAGTAATTTGAATCCTCAACTAATGAATGTCTTCATCCTACCAACTCACTAACCATTTGCATTTTACCTTGTTTAATCTTTACCATACATTGGGTAACATAGTCATTTGTTAACAAAACATTATAGATGTGCATGATGATTATAAAAAAATATTGGAACCACCTTAAAAAGAAAATCACTCTACTAAAGGTAAAAAATAATGACATAGTATGTGGACATTGCGAAAAAAAAAAGAGGTATTTGAAGGATAAATGTTATTGAAATCCATTGAACAATAAACTAAATGGGAAGAAATTGTCATTGATAAATGAAGTCTTGGTACAACAAGACAAACACCAACTAAACTTCAAAGGAGGAAATCAAAATTATGGTGTTTAGTTAAAATCTTTTCTAGCCTACCAATGTTACATTTGTGATAAACCACACCATAGGATTTATGATTTTCCACATAAAACAACAAGTCATGTTTAATGTTTAAAGACAAAGAAGGTCATTTGGTAGCTTATGGAAGGACAAAAAAGGACAAATCTTTGATAAACATGGCATTGGTAATCACTAGTAGAGGCAAGGTTCTTGAGAATGCAACATTCAAGGACAAGGAGTCATTCAAGACCAAATTAATTACCACATGGACAAAAGAGGAACACATCCCATCACATCATGTGAAATTATAATTCATGATTCATAGAAGTAGGTTCCTCCCATTCATCTCTAATAGAGTCATCATCCAAAATTTGACTTTGATAATTCACAAAATATGGAATGACCAACTACTGAAATCATAGTTGAAAGAGACATGTTAGTATAAAAGGTTGGAAAAAAACTTTTGGAGAGCAAATTTACTTTGACTTTGGGAAAAAATTTCAATCTTGCCCCGAAACTTAAATAATATGTTACTTCTAAACTTTTTTCCATAGAAATCCTATAATTTCCTATATCTAATACTATAATAGCTTTAATAACTATAGACCCACACATGGTAGTTATCTAAGTTTAGATTGGGAAAACCTTCACAAATGATGTTTTATTAGATGGAGGTTATGCATTTTACATTATTACTAAAGAGTTAAAGGAAAAAATAGGATTACCAAATCCCAAACCAACACCTTACATCCTTAGAATGGTAGATCAAACAATGGCTAAACCCATGGGTCTCATTAGGAATTTGAAAATTCATACCCATGGAATTCCTTACATAGTCACTTTTATAATCATTAAAAATATTGTTTTGGATGCTCACTATTCTATGTTGTTAAGTAGATCTTGGCTTAGAGATGCCAAAGTTTCCCATGATTGGGAGATTAATTTGATCACCATTCAAGGCAATTGCATATTTATAACCATTGTTGTTACTAAAAGACTATATGGAACCACCAAATCACATGAAGTGTTATTGTGTTATGATTTCATCAATGGAATTATCAATGGGGAATAATATATATTTAAAAATAGTGGATGAATATAATATTCAAGGGCAAACATTGATAGACTACACAAATATTTATAATCTTAGTAGATTGACAAAACACCTTTAATAACCTAGAAGAAAATGAAAGGACATGCAAGTGAACAAAAGAATAAATAGACGTTAAGGAAGGAGAAGAAGAAAGAGAAAAAGAATGAATAGTAACACCATTGTTGTATAAAGAGATGGAAACAAGTGGCAAAAATGGGTCAATACTATAGTTATCAAATGGGCACATCAAGTTTTTGTTGTGGGAATCAAAAAAATGTGCATGGAAAGATCTAACCTATATTGGAGAATGAATTCATCAATGATGCCCATGAGTACAACTTGAAAATGATTTAACTGATGGTGCACAAGGAGATAACTATCATCGAACAAATTATCTTTTTAATGTTGAACCTACCAAAGAGCAACTTGAAATGTTTTACTCAAAATCAAAAGCACTAGATCAAAGACTACATGGTAGTTGTGAATGTCAAGTTGTATCATAAGAAGGAAATGGTTTAAAGTGAAAACTTTTCTTGTCCATTCTTTGCCCTTATGTATTTTTGCTTTCATATAGGTTTTTTCATTTGTAGGTTCAATGGGCTTGCCTAAGTAGTGGAAATGATATTTTGGTATTAGTTTCTAGTTATCAATGACTCATTGGACTAGGTAGTACACATTATCAATTTGGAGGAAGAGGTTTTTGAAAAGACTATTAGTCAAAACATTAACAAGAAGTATCCCAAGATGTCAACTTGGGAAGACAATTAAGGCTACTCAAGATGTGAATACTTTTGAGCATGATGAAGTTAAGGAAAAACCATGGGAGGAAGATTTCAAAGGATATTTACATTACATGAAGAAAAAGGTTGAGGGACATAGAACTGCAAAACTCCTAACAACTTTAATAAGGGAGCTAAATCTTTGTAATTTGGCTAAACCCAACAATGAACCTTTTTCACCACTGAAAGAAATGTTCCAATTCAACTTTGTAAAAAATATTCATCCTTGGTTTACCAAATTGCAAAATCACAATTCAATTTCTCATGAGGAATCACCTAAGGACCCTTCCAATCTAGAACACAAGAAATAGCATATGCTTGTGTACCAAATGTGATTTCCAATTCCTACTAAAATGAAACCACCCAACTCAAGTTATGGTATTCCTTTTCTACTAATCAACCTTTTACTTTTTTGTAGGTTGATTTATTTCCTTTGGTAGACATCTAAAAATATTTGGATTCTTTCCAAAAATATTATCAAAAATTCCATTAGTGCTAAGCACTTTGGCAAACAGTTCTTGTGTTTTGCCTAATATTTTTGCCATGTTTAGGTTCTTAGGACATCTTGGTTCTTTAGTAGAATTTTAAAATGAAAAATGTCTTCATAAGGAATTATTATTTGACATTAGGAGATTGGCTTATTATTTGAAGCGATTCATCATCATGGCTAGGCCCTAAGAAAGGTAGTTGATAGTTATGATATTTTGTTGAACATGTAAAAAGCAACAATTGAAGCTCGACAAGATGCCAAAAAAAGCTATTGAACTACATATGGAATTGCAAAATATTTATTGCCCTACAAATGAAAATCAATAGAGGTTGCAAACCAAAGTTGATTATCTTCATGTTGACAATTTGTAGTGCAATTAAAGGTGTAGAACATCACATTACCATTCAGTGTGTGGAATTGTTGGACTTAAGGCAAAGGCTAACAAATGATCACTGATATGAACAAATTAGAAAACCATGTTGATAAGCTTCAAATGGAAATGAAGGCAATGTGGTGTGTCAACAAACTAATCATCGAAACGCAATTTGCCAAGGAGGTTGAAGTTCATAATAAGATCGTCATCCAAAAACATTGTCAAAACCAAGCTAGTAGGAACCAAAGGTAAACTTTGGGAGTTTAAACTTGTAGTCCAAACCTTGGAACAACATATTATTGAAGTTGAAACAAATTTTGATGAAAAACTCAATTAGTGTTGCATTACTGACCTTGACAAATTGAGGTTCTAGATAAATAAAGACATTTACTTTGTTTTTGAGGAAATGTCAAATTTGCATTTGTTTATAGTATTTATAGGCCAAAGCTTCATCAATAATAAACTTAACATGCATAACTAGATGTGTGTTTATCACAATTTGCTAAAATAAGAAACTATGTTGCATTTATAGATTTTGTTGTTCAAAAATAAGAAAATACCTAAGTGGCACAAACAAGTTTGAATTTCACTCAAAAAGCAAATCATAAACCATTTTTTGGAGTTAATGGAGACTTACATAGCATATGAATGCCTTTATTAATGATACATCATGACTTATTGAATCACATTCCTTGATTTCAAAATCAACTTGCCCACATTCACCTTCCTTGAATCCAATGGGGATAAACCCAACAACTCTATTGTTGAACTAATCTATTGAGCTCCTTTGGAATTTAAGTAGAGGCTCACCTTGTTGAAGTAAAAACCTTGCATCAAGCTCAGATAATAGCAGTTAATGAAAGAAAACATTAATTCGCTACAAAAGTACTTTGCTTTATAATAATAGTTCCTTTTATAGAATGAAATCTTACAAATTCAATGTTAGCAATTACATAAGTAAAAAATGTAATAATTAACTATAGGAGGAGATTAGGATTCTTCAATTCTAGAGTTAATTAATGTGAGTTCTACCGACATGGCCATGGCTAGTAGTCTCAATATTTAAAAATTGGGTTAGGAATATGTGAATGTGGTGAAGTTATTAGGGGGGTTTAATAACTTTGTGTTAGAATAGGGGTTGATGAGTGTGCACAAGGTGTGAGGGGGGGGTTTAGTTGTCTGAAATACGATATTAGTTGGGTTAGTTCTTTTCTGCAGCAAAGAGTTGATAAACCATAGTTTTGGAACCTTACTGGCGGAAGTAGGGATGATAAATCTCTAGAAGGCTGGGGAAAGAAAAATAAACACCAGAGTTCATGGTGTGCGACAAAACATTGGTTTAGTATTAGTAGTTGGCAAGTAGCAAGAACACTGGGAATTTATGAAGTAGGGTGAGGGGGTTAGTGAAAGGCCCAATAAAGCTAGAGCAATCTTCAACCCATAGGAGCGAAGGATTGATTCAAATCAGCTTAATGATTAAATAGACGATGTGAC
>Ga0116231_10005088_pt1 | contig 26141 bp, 27 predicted proteins | sample S1TSphgellanicum_2_FD_89695 | JGI IMG/M metagenome (GOLD analysis project Ga0116231, IMG submission 89695) | Host-associated microbial communities from peat moss isolated from Minnesota, USA - S1T2_Fd - Sphagnum magellanicum MG | ecosystem: Host-associated > Plants > Peat moss > Unclassified... | reverse complement strand
TACGCGAGGTCGACGGCTGTCGTTAAGAGTGGGCGGCGGCACGCGGGGCCAGGAAGCCGAATAGCAAACATTCGATCATAGCGGCAGGGTGCGTGCTTCTCTCCGACGTAGGCGGCATATTGCTCTGACAATGGCCAGCAACTCGAATCTCAAAATACGTGATGTCCGCGCCGATGACGCTGGGGCGATCATCGAAATTTTTCGGAGTTCAGTTCGGAACATCGCAAGGCAAGATTACACGCACGAACAAGTATTGGCCTGGGCACCTGACGAAATCGATATTACCGGTTGGGAAGGCTACGCCACGAGACGAGCATTCATTGCCGAGGACGAAAAGGGCCCGGCCGGATTTGCTGATCTGGAGGACGATGGCCATGTGCAGATGATGTATGTTCATCCCCGATGCCAGGGCAAGGGCGTTGCCTCGGCGCTCCTGTCGCATCTGGAGTCGGTCGCGCGAAGTCTAGGTGTCCAAGAGATCTATACCGAAGCCAGCATCACGGCGCGATTGTTTTTCGAAAGACGCGGATTTCAACTGGTTGAACAACAACTCGTTTCGACTCGCGGACAGAACTTCATAAACTTTCGAATGAAGAAGCAGCTACTAAGTATTTAATTTTGGATTTCGTTGCCCGATCGCCCGGCATGATTACTGCCCAAGTCGGTCAGCCAACGCCGGCGAACGCGGCCCAACTTCTGCGTACCGCTGCGACAGGAGCCCCGTTGCTGGCATTGGCCAGCAATGGCTGGAGTTGGAGCGGGCGATGGGAATCGAACCCACGGCTCAAGCTTGGGAAGCTTGGGTATTACCATTATACGACGCCCGCTTCCCCGTGATTCTAGTCGCGTTCCGCGGGGGCGGCAAATCGGCGCAGGTCGTGCAGATCGTCTCGCACCCGCTGCACGACATCGTCCCAGTCACCGAGTCGGTTTTGCCGGTACAGTGTGATCGAGGGATACCAGGGACTGTCGTCGCGGTTCAGCAGCCAGCGCCAGCAGGTGTCGAATCGATTCAAAAGCCACACCGGTTTTCCCATCGCGGCCGCGAGATGCGCCGTCGAGGTATCCACGGCGATCACCAGATCGAGCTGTTCGATGAACGCCGCCGTGTCGGAAAAATCCTCCAGCTCCGCGGTCAGATCGTGGATCCGGGGTCCGTTCCACCCGCTCTCCACCAAGGCTTGAAGTTCGGACGCGGCCGGCAATCCCTTCTGCAGACTGTAGAAATCGACCGGCGCATCCCGCAGCGCCGCAAGCTTGGCGAGACCGATGTTGCGCCGGCCGTGCACGGCCCAGGTCTCGGGCATCGTGGACCGGAAGCCGCCCGACCAGACGAGCCCGACGCGGGGACGGGTCTTGGCACCCAGGCGATCGCACCAACCCTGCGCCTTGTGCGCGTCGGCCCGCAAATACGGGATCTGCGCGGGAATGGTCTCGAGAGTCGTCCGAAACGCCAAGGGCAGACTCATCAGCGGGCAGTGAAACTCGAATCCGCCCACGGGATCCCCGCGCGCAACCACGTGGATCCGTTCGTCCAAAGACTCCATCACGGCGACGAGGGGCGCCGGGACCTCCAGAATGACGCGCGCTCCCCGTTCGACCAGGAGTCGCGCATAACGGCAAAACTGCAGCGTATCGCCCAGCCCCTGTTCCGCATGCAGCAGGATCGTCTTGCCCTCGAGCGCTTCCGCACCCAGCCACGGGGCCTGCGTGAACCGTCGCGCGTCGCGACTCGAGGAGTTCCGCGGATTGTCCCAGCGCGCTTCGAAATCCGCCCAGCCCTGGACGTAATCACCCGCCAACAGCATCGCCATCGCGCGGTTCTGCCGGGCCTGCGGATGGCCGGGACTGAGGGCCAGCGCGCGGTCGCAGCTGGCCACGGCCTCATCCGCGCGGCCAAGCTCGCGCAGCACATTGGCCCGATTGACATGCACTCGCGTGAATTGGCCGTCGAGTTCGATCGCCCGATCGTAATCCGCCAGCGCCTCTACCAATCGGCCCAGGCGCTCCAGCGCGGCGCCGCGATTGCAATAGGCATTCGCGTATCCCGGACGCAGCTCGATCGCCCTGGCGAAATAAGGCAGCGCGGCTTCCCACTGATTGAGGTCGGACAAGCTGACGCCGAGATTGTGCTGCGCCTCGGCATAGCGCGGACTCAAACCGATCGCCCGATGGTAGCTGTCGATTGCGGACTGAAGCTCGTTCAGTTCCCGCAGGACATTGCCGCGGTTGTTCCAGGCCTCGGCGAACGCGGGATCCCGTTCGATCGCCCGGTCGAAGCAACTCAAGGCCGCGCCCCACTGTCGCAGTCGCTTCAAGACGACGCCGAGATCGTTATGGGCGGCGGGGTTGCGTCCATCGACCCGAATGGCGCGCGCGATCAGGTCGACCGCGAGTTCGGTGTCACCCCGAATCGCCGCGGCCACGCCTGCGCGATGCAGGGCTTCGGACTCAGGAGGGGACTCTCGGATCATGAGCGGGCTCGGGTCGTCTTCATGGGGATTTTCGCAGTGCTGCTCCGGACGTCGGGGTGATGTTTGCATGAGGATACGACCGCAAGCAACGCTGCCGGGCGCCCTGAAGCCCGGAGACTCATGTCACATCCTGTCACGGCGGGGTCATCACCGTGTTACGACGCCAAGATAGTCTCTCTTACAGGTTGATTCGGTCTGGACTCTTTGGGCTTGAGGACGATCCATGCAGCTCCTGAAAACTGGCGTTGTCATCGCCGCGATTTTGTTGGGTTCGTCAGCGGCACTCGCCGATACGATCGAAACGGTCGATTTCACGTTCAGCGATCCGAACGCGGGTAATCTGTCCGCCTCGGGCAGCTTGACGGTGGATCTCACGACCGATCAGGCGCTGTCCGGATCCGGCACGATCAACAGTTCGCTGTTCGTCGGCAGTGACGGCATGACGCCCCTCGGGACGCTGAACATGTCCTTGGTGACCTCCTCTAACATCGGACACAACGGTGTCGACAGCATGGGGGGATTCCTGTGGCAGGACAGCGACGGAACGAACCTTCAGGCGGACACGTTTCTTAATCCGACCGCTGCGCCGGGCTCCCTCGTGGACTCCGATGGTCTTCTATTCGCGGTAGGGACGCCGAACGCCGGTGGACACTATGCGAGTTTCAATTTCTACTACCAAAACGGCGTCATGTACGGGGATTTTCTCGGCAATGGCGGGCCGCCCGGCCAGGGCCAGGTCTACGCCGAGAATATCACGGGTTCGTTGACGATAACGCCGGTCCCCCTCCCCGCTACGGCGTGCATGTTGCTGACGGGGCTATCCGCGGTTGGCGTGCTGGTTCGTCGCCGAAAGTCGGAAACGAACTAAGCGTCTCACTCTTCTCGGGCCGGGAAGCGCCCAATCTTGCGCGGGGCGTACCCGTGCCGATCCGCGTCCGCACTACTCTCCGTCGCGCCATGGCGCCGAATGGCTCGGCCGCGCGCCCCGGCGCGCGTGGTCGCGCGCGCGTTGACGTGCTTCTCCTCCGGGAACTCTCGACCCCCTTTTCAGTCTAGTTGCAGGCAATGACCCGCGACCTAAGTCTCTGATTGTAAAGTTTTATTAAGAACCGACAAGCGTTGAGGAGAACCGTTTGAAAAAATCTGGACTGGGTCTGCTGGCCCTCGCTGGTCTTGCGCTCACGGCGTGTAACCTGACCAAGTACGACGTCGGCGGCACGGTCACGGGCATCGAGGGATCCGGTCTCGTCCTCCAGGACAACTTGGGCGACAGCCTCTCGATCACCGGCAACGGCGCGTTCACGTTCTCCACGGGCGTGCAGAATGGCGACGCGTATTCGGTCACGGTGTCGACGCAGCCATCGAACCCCACCCAAACCTGCACCGTACACAATGGCGCCGGTACGATCGACAAGGCGCCCGTCACCCACGTCATCGTCACCTGCACGGAAGCGGGGCAATTCGCGTACGTGGCGAACCAAGATTCCAGCGACATCTCGGTATTTGCAATCGATGCGACCACCGGGTTTCTGACCCCGGTCGACGGTTCGCCATTCGCCGCCGGGGGGACGACACCGGTCTCGATCGCGGTCGATCCGAACGGCGCCTATGCCTATGTCGCGAACAACGGCTCGAACACCGTGTCGGTATTTTCGATCGCAGCGGGAACCGGCGTGCTCACTCAAGTCGGCGCACCCGTCAGCACCGGTAGCACCCCGGTGGCGGTGATCGTCGACCCATCGGACAACTATCTGTTCGTTGCCAATCAAGGCTCGAACAACGTATCGGCGTATTCCATTTCCGCGGGCCAGCTGACCGAACTGGCGGGCTCGCCCTATGCGGTGGGCGCGGGCCCCAGCGCCTTGGCGACCGATCCAGGCAGCAATTTCCTGTACGTCAGCAATTTCACCGACGGCACCGTGTCGGCGTTCACGATCGACGCCGCCACCGGCGCGCTCAGTGGAATGTCGGGCTCCCCGTTCGCCGCCGGCGCGGGCGCCAATGCGATCGCCGTCGATCCGACCGGCACCTATGCCTATGTCGCCAACGAACGCGCGGCCACGATCACCGCGTTCTCGATCGCGAGTGCCTCGGGCGCGTTGTCGCCGATCAGCGGATCACCCTACGACACCGGGTCCGACGTCCAGGCGGTTGCGGTCGACCCCGCGGGCGCCCACGTGTATGCCGCGAATGCGACGGCGGCCAACGACGTCGCGGGCTTCACGATCACGCCGAGTACGGGCGCCTTGACGGCGGTCGGTGCCAGCGTGGCCTCCGGCTCCCTGCCCGCCGCGCTGGCGGTCGATCCGGCCGGAACCTTCGCCTACGTGGCCAATGCCGATGCCAACGACGTATCGGTGTTCTCGATCGCCGGCGGCACCGGCGTATTGAGCGTCGTCAGTGGCTCACCGTTCCTGACCGGCAGTACTCCGCGCTCGATCACGGTGCACTGACCACTCGGCGCTGAAGGATCACGTGGCGCTGAAAGCGGCGACGTCGCGCGTCCAGCCAAACGGGTCGGGCGCGCGGCGCTCCTGGATCGACAGCAAAGCCTCGCGCAACTGCGCGGCCACCGTGTCGGTCCGCGTCGGCACGTACTGGCGGCCGTCGGCCTCCACGAGAGCGCTGATCGGACTGACGATCGCCGCCGTGCCGCAGGCAAACACTTCGCTGCACCGGTCGCTCTCGATTTGCTGTAGCAGCTCATCGAGGGCGATCGGCCGCTCGTGCACCTCGAACCCGAGGTGCCTGGACAGCGTGATCAGCGACTTGCGCGTGATGCCCGGCAATATCGCGCCATCGAGCGATGGCGTGTGCAGAACGCCGTCGATGACCGCGAACAGGTTCATGCCGGAGAGCTCCTGGATCCAGCGTTGTTCGCGGGCGTCGAGCCAGAGCGCGACGGTGAGGCCCCGGGCGACCGCGGCGGACGAGGCACGCAGCGACGCGGCATAATTGGCGGCTGCCTTGGCCGCGCCGACGCCGCCGACGGCGGCGCGTACGTCGGTGCGCTCGATCGCCACACGGATCGCGCCGGCGGCATAGACCTCGACCGGGTTCGCGATCACCATGAATCGAAAGCTCGTGGAATTTCGCAGCAAATACCCCGACTCCGTGCCGAATAGAAAGGGGCGCAGGTAGAGCGACTGACCGGAGGAGCCGGGGACGAAGGCGCTGCAAGCGCCGGCCACGGCATTGATCGCCGCAAAGAACAGGGACTCGGGAACCGCCGCCATCGACAGCCGTTCGGCCGAGCGGGACAGCCTCGCCCAATTCTCGTCGGGCCGGAAGAAGTTCGGCCAGGCATGCCCGACGCGATACGCCTTCATGCCCTCGAAGACGAGCTCGGCGTACTGCAGCGCGCGAGCGCCCGGCAGAATCTCGACGGGGCCATACGGCAAGAGCATCCCCTCATCCCAGACGCCGTCCCGGTAGTCGGCCTGAAACATGACGGGCGCGGCGACGGCGCCGAAGCCGAGGCGTTCCGGCAGCGAGTAATTCGCGAGTGCGGCAGCGACGCCGGGCGCGATGCGATAGGAAGCCATGGGTATGCTCGTCTCTCAGGTTTTGGTGACGGGATCCGGGCCCGCGAATCGCGCATCGACGGGCACGTCGAGTGCGACCGCCAAGCGGTTCGTTTGGTTCGCCATGCCGACGACCGCGAGCAACTCGCCGTATTGCGCTGCCGACATGCCCTTGGCGCGGGCGCCGGCGCCATGCGAGGCGATGCAATAACGGCAGCCGTTGGTGATGCTCACCGCGATGTAGATCAATTCCTTGGTCAGCGGGTCCAGCGCGCCCGGGCCCATGATCTCCTTGAGCTCGAACCAGATGCGGCGCAGGTTCCGCGGATCATGCGCAAGATACTTCCAAAAATGATTGATCCAGTCGGCCTTGCGCGTGGCCATGATGTCGTCGTAGATGGCGCGCACTTCGGGCGAGGCCTCGGCGTACTCGATCGGCGCGAGGGAAGAGTCCGTGGCGATTTCACCGTTTGTCGTCGTCATACTTGGTCTCGAGGGTCTCCGGCGCGTCCCGCGGGTCTTGGCGCGCTGATCTTGGGCGCGGCGCGCGGGTCTTTGGCGCGCTGGATCGTAGGATACGGGATCACCGCGCATTTATCACTCGAGCGCAGACGCATTCAACCGCGAACGCCTGCGTATCGGCTAAGCTCGCGCAGCGTTGATCCTTGCCGGAAGGTGGTTGCCCACGTGAAGCTCGCGTTGATCGTCCTGGGATGTTCGTTGGTCGCCGTGCTCGTCGCGGTCGGTGTCTGGGCCTGGGCTCCGGATCGGACCCGCGCCGATCTGGAATCGAAGTATCTCGACGACCCGCGCGACTATGTCGAAGTGTCCGGCGTGCGGCTGCACGTCCGCGACACGGGCGCCCCCACCGCGCCCTCGATCGTGCTGCTGCACGGCTTCGGCTCGAGTCTGCAGACCTGGGATGCCTGGGCGCGGACGCTGTCCGCCGACCACCGCGTGATCCGCCTCGACCTGCCGGGCGCGGGCTTGTCGGGCCTCGACCCCAACGGCGATTACAGCGATGAGCGGACGCTGCAAATCCTCGAGGCGCTGCTGGATCGCCTCGGCGTGCGACGCGCGGCCCTCGTCGGCAATTCCCTCGGGGGGCGTATCGCCTGGAAGTTCGCGGCGACCCGGCCGCAACGCGTCGATGCCTTGATCCTGATTTCCCCGGATGGATTCGCGAGCCCCGGATTCGAATACGGCAAGGCCCCCGAGATTTCCGCCCCCTTGAAACTCATGGAGGTCTTTCTGCCGAAGTTTCTCCTGAAGATGAGCCTGGCCCCCGCCTATGGCGATCCGGCACGGCTCAGCGAACCGGTCGTCGATCGGTACTACGATTTGTTGCGTGCGCCCGGGGCGCGCGCGGCGATGCTCGAGCGCATGCACCAATCCGTGCTGGTCGATCCCCGGCCCCTGCTCGCCTGTATCCAAGCCCCGACACTGTTGCTGTGGGGGGCGAAGGATCGCATGATCCCGATCACGAATGCTGCGGACTACTTGCAGGCCATCGCGGGGAGTCGACTCGATTCGTTCCCGGATTTGGGACATGTTCCACAGGAAGAGGCACCCGCGACATCCCTGGCCCCGGTCTTGACGTTTCTCCACGAGAGATCGGCGTAGACTGACCAGGACGTTTTTTAGCACGAGGACGAAACGACGCCATGCTGAGCACTCGAGCCTCCATGATACGACGACTCGCACCGGCCATCACGCTGGCCGTGAGCGCCCCGCTGTGGGTCACGACGGCGCAGGCGGCGCTCGGTGCTCCCTACGCGTCGATCGCGGGTGACCAGGCGACGCTCGGCGCGAGCATCAAAGCGACAGCGCACGCGGGCTACACCGTCCATGAATTGACCCTGCCGTCGGGAACCGTGGTGCGCGAGTTCAGCGCGGTGAACGGGACGGTCTTCGCGGTCGCGTGGAACGGACCCTCGAAGCCCAATCTGAGTCAATTGCTCGGCAACTACTTCAACGATTTCGTGACGACGGCGCAGACGACGCCGGGCGGCCGCAATCATGTGAATCTATCGCGCAGCGACCTGGTCATTCAGGCCGGCGGCCACATGCGCGCCTTCTTCGGCCGGGCCTATCTGGTGGGATCGGTCCCCGCCGGAGTGTCCAGCGATGAACTGCGCTAGGGTGGTGCCGATGAAAACGAGACACGTATTCGTACTCGCCGCCCTCTTGATGAGTCTCGCCGCCTGCGGCGGAAAGTCGACGCTGTCGAGCGGCGGCAACACGTCCCCCATCGCGGGCAGCGCCTCGAACGTGGCGACGGCCGTCGTCAACGCCGGCCCCTCGGGCGATGTCAACACGATGTTCACGAGCGTGACGATCTGCGCCCCGGGCAGCACGAGCAATTGCCAGACCATCGACAACATCGAGATCGACACCGGCTCGAGCGGGCTGCGCATCCTCGCGAGCGCGTTGACCGCGAACCTGCCGATTCAAACCGACGGCAGCGGCGCCTCGCTCGCCGAGTGCACCCAGTTCGTCTCCTCGTACAGCTGGGGACCCGTCGCGCTCGCGGACGTGACGATCGCGAGTGAGACCGCGGCCTCGCTGCCCGTGCAGATCATCGGCGACTCGAATTTCGCGACGGTGCCGGCGGCCTGCGCGAGCACCGGCAGCGAAGAGGACACGGTCCAAGCGTTCGGCGCCAACGGCATACTCGGCATCGCGACCGAAGCCCAGGACTGCGGCACGGATTGTGCCCAGAGCGCCGCGTATGGGTTCTACTATGCCTGCACCACGGCAAGCAATTGCGTACCGGTCACCCTCGGCACCGCGAGCCAGCTGCAAAATCCCGTGACCTACTTCGCGACCGACAACAACGGCGTCATCATCGAACTGCCGAGCGTGACCGCGACGGGGGCGGAGTCACTGACCGGCGCATTGGTGTTCGGGATCGACACGGAGAGCAACAACGCCTCCTCCAACACGGCGACGGTCCTCCCCGTGCAGGTGGGCACGGGGTACCTGACCGTGAGTCTGAACGGCACCTCCTACTCCCAGAGCTTCCTGGACACGGGCTCCAATGGGTATTACTTCACCGACAGTGCGCTGACCCAGTGCACGGATTCGGATGCCTCCGGGTTCTACTGCCCCTCGAGCACGACGAGCTTCAGCGCAATCGCCTGCGCTTACCAGGACAGCGGCAGCTGCACCGGCGTGGCGCAAGAGACCTTCTCGTTCAGCATCGCCAACGCCGATACGCTGTTCGCGTCCAATGCGGCTTACACGGCATTTCCCACGCTCGGCGGCAGCTTTCCGACCGCGTCGACCGTCGACTTGGGATTGCCGTTCTTCTTCGGGCGCAACGTCTACGAAGCCTTCGAGAACAAGTCGACGTCGAAGGGCTCCGGGCCTTACTACGCGTTCTAGCCGTTCAGGCGCAACCGCTGGCCTCGATCTCGACGAGGAGATCTTCGCGGCAAACGTCGGCGCGCAGATACACGATCGGCGCGCCGCGGGGCAGGATCTTCGCCGTCTCGGTCTTGATGCAGGCGAGGTCCGCGGACCTGCGCACGTAGACCTTGAAGGTCAATGACTCCATTGCGAACCGCTGCGCGCCCAAGACCCGATTGGTCTGCGCGAGCACGGCCGCGATGTTGGCGAATGATTCTCGGGTCTGCGCCGCCGGATCGCCGGCATGCCGGGTCTCGTGACCGACGATGCTCGCCGTCCCCGACACGAACAGGTTGCTGACGCCCGCATCGGACAGGACACTCGCGCGCGCGAAGATCGGCGGCTGATCGCCATAGCGCGGCGGGTAATGATAGGCGCTCGTCTGCCGCGGATTCTCGATGGGGATAGGCTGCTGCCGCGCGGCGAGGAAATAGATCGACAGCGGACTGCCGGCATCCGAGCCCAGCGCACAGGCGGCGGGAACCCGGCCCGCGGTCGCCTCCCCCGAGTGCAGGAAGGCCCTCCTGCGCGCCGCATTGAAATGCCGATAGCGCTCGTCACCGTCGATATGGGCGTTGATCGCGGGCAGATAGTTCCAAACCCTGACGAGGTACGGAAAGCCCGCGGAACGGATCGCAGCGAAAATCTCCCGATACGCCAGTTCCGTGGCACGTACGAGGGCGGCGGCGCCCGACGGCAGGCTGCCAGGCGCGGATGAATCGGTTGCAGTGTCGCCCTCGAAGAGGCGCAGCGCGCCGAACAACCAAGGTCCCGCGCGGCGAAGTTGCGGTCGGGCGGCACCCGCAGCTTCGCCGGCCGTCGCGGCCGTCGCGGCCGTCGTCGCCGTCGCAGCCGTCGCAGCCGTCGCTGCAGTAGCGGCCGCCCCCGGCGACGCCGACGACGCGGTGCCGGCGAGGCGCCAAACCTCACAGCGTTCGGCGTCCTCGCCGAGGCCGGGGGTCATGCTCGCCGCCAAGGGCACTGCGTGCGCGGCCACGGGCGGCAGTCGGTCGAAGCCGACGACGCCGAGCACGCTCTGCCACCAGTCCCGGGGCCGCGCGGCGAGTTCGCCAATCGAGACATAGTGTGGCTCGAGCCCCGCTGCCATCGTCAGACGAGCAGTGCGCCGAGCGCTTTCGTGTAACGGTCGCGCACGCGGTCGGGACCGCCGACCGTGTAGCCGAGGTCGCGAACCAGGCCGTTGTGCAGGCCGTAGATCCACCCATGCACCTGCACGGACTGGCCGCGCTGCCAGGCATCCTGGACGATCGAGGTCTGGCAGACGTGCGTCACCTGTTCGATCACGTTGAGCTCGCATAGCCGGTCGATGCGTTCGGTGGTGCCGGGCACGCCGAGGAGCTGCTCATCGTGCTGCTCGCGCACGTCCTGCACGTGCCGCAGCCAGTTGTCGCAGAGACCGATCCGTTCGTTCGACAGCGCGGAGCGCACGCCGCTGCAGCCGTAATGACCACAGACGATGATGTGCTCGACCTCGAGCAGATCGACGGCAAACTGCATGACCGACAGACAATTCAAGTCCGTGTGCACGACGACGTTGGCGACATTGCGATGGACGAACAGCTCGCCCGAGGGCAGACCCACGATCTCGTTCGCCGGCACCCGGCTGTCGGAGCAGCCGATCCAAAGATACTTGGGCGATTGCTGTCGGGCGAGACGGGAGAAGAAGCCCGGGTCCTCGAGCAGGATCTTGGCGGCCCAGGCTCGGTTGCTGTCGATCAAATGCTGCAACGAGCTCATTGCGGCCAGTCTAGCGGGTTCCCGCGACCTGCGTCACGCCGGATCTCAGCAGCGGCCGGGCGGCAGCGGTATACTCGGCTTATACGACGCGGCGGACAACCCAAGGATTTGGAGCGGAATGAGCATCAACGACGTCACTCCCGGCAAGACGGTGCCGGAGGAATTCAACGTGATCATCGAAATCCCGATGAACGCAGACCCGATCAAGTACGAGGTCGACAAATACTCGGGCTCTTTGTTCGTCGACCGGTTCATGATGACCGCGATGCATTATCCGGCCAATTATGGCTACGTGCCGCAGACCATCGCCGATGACGGAGATCCGGTGGACGTGCTCGTGCACACGCCGTTTCCGCTGCTGCCCGGGGTCGTCGTGCGCTGTCGTGCGCTCGGCGTGCTGCGCATGGACGACGAGGCCGGCGGCGACGCGAAGCTGCTGGCCGTGCCCACCGACAAGATCTGCCCGCTCTACGTCCACTGGCGCAGCATCGCGGACGTGCCCGAGATCCGGCTCAAACAAATTCAGCATTTCTTCGAACACTACAAAGACCTCGAGGCCAACAAATGGGTCAAGGTCGTCGGCTGGGCGGGTATCGACGTGGCGCACGCCGAGATCATGGAGAGCATCCGACGGTACCAGGACCGCTTCTAAGGGCCGCTTCCCGCCGGCGCCCACCCAGCCGATCGCTCGGGCCTCTCATCCGGCCTTGAATCGAGTGGTCATGAGCTCCACGAGATGCGGATCGTGCAGCGAGCGCATCGCCCGCGCGATCGCCGCGGACTGACAGCTGCGCGCCAACGTGAGCCCCGCCAAGTCGAGGTTCGACGAGGGCATGGGACAGACCTTGCTCGCCGCCGCGGACAGACGCCGATGCAGGGCCAGCAGCCCGTCATCCGACTGGAGATTCAAGTCACCGTAACGGACCACGACGGACGGAACTTGGTCCACCGGGGTGGCGGCGGCGGCAAGTCCGGCCGCTCCGCAGGCGAGCAGCAGGGCCGCCGCGCCGGACACGCGCGCGAACGGGGAAGCGATGAGGTTTTTCATGGGAAACTCCTGATTTTGCGGTGTTTGATCGACGGCTCTACTTAAGCGCGGCAGGGTCCCGCGCGTCTGCGGGCTGGCCTCGAACTCGTCCCCGACTTCGACGGTTTCGTCCCGGGCGCCCCGTCCGAAAGCCCCGCGCTCAGCCGATTGCGCTAGGCTAGGGCGGTGTCCGACTCCAGCACGAAAAACCCGGCAGATGGCCGGTTCCTCGCCGGCGGCGGCATCGCGCGCGGCATGCACGTCCGTCAGTTCGTGGGTATCGTCTGCGCGTTCTGGCTCTACGTGACGATCTCCGACGTGGTGTACGCGCACAGCATGCGCACCGGGATCTCCCGCATCGCCGGGGTCGCGATGTTGTTCGTCAGCTGGGACGTGCGTGTCCTGCAGCACGTGTTCCTGCTGCCCGTGCTGATGGTCTCCTTCTGGGCCGCGCTGGTGATCGAGTGGCGGCCGCTGTGGCTCGCCCTGCCCCTGCAACTGGTGCTCGCGGGCGCTTTCGCCTCGATCGGCTACCCGGCGATGTTGCTCGCGCAGATCCTGATCAGCGGAGGAAACCTGCCCAACCACGAGGTCTCCCACCTGGGAGCCGCCTGGCAGGACCCCGCCCTCCTCTCCCTCTGGCTTGCGAGCGTCGTCGCTTTCCTGCCGGCCTACGGTTTCGGACTCGCACTCGTGCGCGGCGCGGTCCTCTACACCCGCTACCGCGACACGGAGTTGCGCGTGGCCGACCTCGAGCGAAAGTGGAGCCTCGCCCGCCTCGCGGCGCTGCGCATGCAGCTCTCGCCGCACACGCTGTTCAACTTGCTGCACACGATCCGCGGCAACATCGTCTGGGAGCCCCAGGTCGCCCAGTCGATGGTGGTGCAGCTCGCCGATCTGCTGCGTCGGCTGCTGAGCGCCGGGGAGCGCGACTTCTCGCGGGTCACCGACGAACTGCAGTTCTGCTGCATGTACCTGGAGCTGCAGCAGCGCCGCTTCCCGGATCGCATGACTTTCACCCTGCCGGATCCCACGCAGCTGCCGCTGGCCTGGGTGCCCAGCCTGATCCTGCAGCCCCTCGTGGAGAACGCGGTCGTGCACGGCCTCGCCGGTCACCAGGGTGCGGTCGCGATCCGCGTCGATGCCCGGCTCACCGACGAGACGCTCCACCTGCGGGTCGTCAACACCGTCGGTCCGGAGGTCAAGGCCGCCGGTGAAGGGATCGGCTTGCGGAACGTGCGTGAGCGTCTGGCCGTGCAGTTCGGCGCACGTGGCACCCTGCGGGCCGGGGCCGCCAACGGCGAATGGACCGTCGAACTCGCGATGCCTGCGCTGCGCGGCGCGATGAACGGCGCGGCCGTCGCGGGTGGGCTGGTCGCATGATCGACGTGATCATCGTCGACGACGAACCGGCCGGACGGCGTACGGTGCGTGAATTTTGCGCGACCGAACCGGACCTCGTGATCGTCGGCGAATATGGCGACGGCGCCGCCGCGATCTCGGCGATCCGGGCCAAGCCGCCGAAGATCCTGTTCCTGGACGTGCAAATGGACCCGATCGACGGGATCTCGGTCGCCCGCGCGCTCGACCCCGCGACCCTGCCCTCGATCGTTTTCGTGACCGCGCACGACACGCATGCGCTCGCGGCGTTCGAAGTCTGCGCGGTGGACTATCTCCTCAAGCCCTTCGATCAAGAACGGTTTCGCAGGGCGTTGGCGCGCACGCGTCAGCGTCATTCGGATCTTGCGATCGCCGAGAACCAGGCGGCACTCATGGCCCTGCTGTCGCAGCTGGAGCGCAGCGGGCGCGGGCGGCCCGAGGAGCGCCCCAAGTTGCTGGCGGAATTCGCCGGTCACCTGCGCGTGCTCGAGGCGGCGCAGGTGGAGCTGGTCGAGTCGGACCGCAATTACGTGACGATCCGCGTCGGCCGCGACACCTATCACGCCCGCAGCACCTTGAGCCAGGCGGAGGCGGCCCTGCAGAGCGAACCCATGCTGCGTATCAGCCGCTCGTGTCTCGTGAACACGAATTTCGTGCGCGAGGTCAACCGGACTCTGCGCGGTGATTTCATCCTCGTGCTCGCCGGCGGCGCTACCGTGACCAGCAGCGAAGGGTACCGCGCCAAGGTCAAGGACTACCTGCGCGGTTTGAAGTTCACCGCCTTATAACAGTTCGTCCGGCGCGAACGGCGCCAGGAGCTCGACCGTCAATCTCTGCAGACGGGTCGCCTCCGGATCGCGGTGCCAGACACGCAGGTCGGCGCCCGAGCCGCTCAGCCACTCGATGCGGTTGCTGTGGTCCTCGAGTTCCAGCCGGTAACTGCCGTCCGCGCTGATCTCGTCGAGAAGGCTGATCACCTGGTGTGCGATGTCGGGACTGCGCAGCACGATCCCGAGCTCGCTGTTCGTGCGCGCGGATCGGTAGTCCATGTTCATGGAACCGATGAACACCGTCTTTTCATCGATCACGATGGCCTTGGCATGCAGACTCGCCGACGCCGAGCGAAACGGATGAAAACGCGCGCGCGCGGTGCCCGGTTTCGGCCGCACCTCGCTGAGATCGACCCCGAGGTGCAGAAGCTCCACCCGGTAACGCGCATAGCCGATGTGCGCGAGCGGTGCATCGGTCGATGCGAGCGAATTGGTGAGGATGCGGATGTGCACGCCGCGCCTCACGAGACTGCGCAGCAGCGCGATACCTTCCTTGCCGGGCACGAAATACGGTGAGATCACGATCACCTCCTGCTGCGCCGAACGCATCAGGGCGGAGATGTCGTTGGCGATCGTCTCCTCTTCCTCGGGGGAGGTCTCGCTCGCGATTTTCGCCGGTCGGTCGGCGAGCACCGTGGCCGGCACCCAGCGGAGGTCCAGGAAGCCGGTGTCGATTTCGTGGGACAGGAAGTCGGCGCTCTCGGCGTCATCGCCATCGTTCAGCCACTGGGGATCCGAGGCGACCGGGACGGGCGCCGCGACCGAAGCGATCGGATAGGCATAGCGGCTGTTCCAGAAGGCATCGAACGACGCCGACAACTGCGGCACGATCGCGCCCGCGGCCACGACGTCCAGGTCGATGAAATTGCTGTTCTTGTCGCGCATGAAATACTGATCGCCGATGTTGCGACCCCCCGTGATCGCCAGGGCGTTGTCGGCCACGAACAACTTGTTGTGCATTCGATGATTGATCCGCGGAATGTCCGAGGCCGAGGCGAGGAAGCGGGTCCACAGTGCAAGCCGGCCGCCGGGAAAGGGATTGAACACGCGCACCTCGATGTTCGGGTGCTGGCCCAGGTGCATCAGGCGGCGGTCCTCGCCCGCCGTGTTCAGGTCGTCGACCAGAATTCGCACGCGCACGCCGCGCTCGGCCGCGGCGCGCACGTGCTGCAGGAGGATGCGCGCCGACTCGTCCTGCGCGATCAGATAGTACTGCAGGTCGAGGGTGCGTTCCGCCCGGTCGGTCAGCGCCAACAGGCTCTCGAAAGCCTCGCCACCGGAGGACAGTAGCCGCACTCCCGACAGATTGTGGCCTTCGTCCTCACGCTCGACCAGCCGGCCGAGCGAAGTGGACTCCGGATCCCGGAGCGCCACGGACCGGTCCTTCGCCACGTGCCGCGGCAGGACGGCGCATCCCGCCGTCGCGAGACAGAGCGCCGCCAACGCGAGGCTCGGAGCCCGCCACGACCAGGATTTACGCATCGAGTCATCATATCAGGCACACTTTGCAGTCATGTTCCCCCATCGACCCATCCGCAGCTTCGTCCTGCGCGCCGGACGGATCACCGCGGCACAAGAACGGGCCTTGCAAGCGTTGTGGCCGCAATACGGCCTCGAACTCGGCGACACGCCCTTCGATCTCGACACGATCTTCGGGCGGGTCCGGCCGCGCTGCTTGGAAATCGGCTTCGGCACCGGCGAGCTGCTCGCGGCGCTCGCGGTCGCCAACCCGGAGATCGATTATCTCGGGGTCGAGGTCCACCGCTCCGGTGTCGGCAGGCTGCTGCTGCAGGCGCAGCAACAGGGTTTGCGGAACCTGCGCGTCGTCTGTCACGACGCCGTCGAGGTGCTCGCGCGAGGGCTGACGGACGGGAGCCTCGGCGAAGTCATGATTTTTTTTCCCGATCCTTGGCACAAGAAGCGCCATCACAAGCGGCGCCTCGTCGAACCCGGATTCGTCGCCTTGCTGGCCAGGAAACTCGCGGTCGGCGGCGTGCTGCGCCTGGCGACCGACTGGCAACCCTATGCCGAGCGCATGCTCGAAGTGTGCAACGCGGAGCGGGCGCTCGCCAGCATGAGCCCGGACGGCGGCTACGTGTCGAGACCGGCGTTTCGACCGCCGACGCGCTTCGAGCGCCGCGGCGAGCGGCTGGGTCACGGCGTCTGGGATCTCGCCTACGTGAAACGCGAGCGCTGATCCGCGCGGGTCACGGGGTCGCGGACGGCCGACTCATCAGTGCCCATCAGGACCCATCAGGACCGTTCAGGACCCTTCAGCCCGAGAGGAAGCTGCCGCGGATGCCGTCGACGATGAATTGCACCGCGAGCGCCGCCAGCACCACGCCGGACAGCCGATTGGCCACGTTGGCGACGGTCGCGCCGAACACCCGCATCAGGCGCGGCGTCGCCATCATCGCGATCCAGCAAATGGCGACGACGAAGGCCATGACGGCCAGCAGCCCGACGACCATCAGCGGCTTGCCGCTCGCCTCGCCCGCGGCGAGCAGAATGATCGCGAGAGACCCGGGGCCGGCGATGAAGGGAAAGGCGAGCGGAAACACCGAGACGTCCTCGCGCGCGTGAGTGTGCGCGTCCCCGTGACCGTGCGCCTGCGCATGAGGGCCCGGCGGCGCGGTCTTCGTCGCGCGCGTTCCCGTGGGTTTTGCGAACACCATCTCCAAGGCGATCAGGAACAACAGCGTCCCACCGGCGATCCGGAACGAATTCAAGGAGATGCCCATGACCTCGAGGAACTTCGCCCCGACGAGCGCAAAAGCGACACAGATCGCGAGCGCGATCACGGCCGATTTGCTTGCCATCTTGCGCTGAAAGCCGCGGCTCGCGTCGCCGGTCAGTCCCGCGAACACCGGGATCAAGGAGAGGGGATCCACGACCACGAGAAAGACGACGAAGAATTTGAGCAACTGTTCGAGCATCAGGGGCGCCTCGTCACGCCGCCGCCGCCGCGCTCGCCTTTTCACGGGCGTCGATCGCGCGGATCGTGTCGCGCAGGAACAGCAACACGGCAAGTCCCGGCAGGCAGGTGAAGAACGCGATCAAAAAGAAATTGGCCCAGCCGAGGCGGTCGACGACGTAGCCCGCGACCGGCGACATGAACACGCGCGGAATCGCCGCCAGCGCCGAGAGCAGGGCGTACTGGGTGGCGCTGTATCCCGTGGTGCAGAGGCACATCAGGAACGCGGTGAACGCCGCCTGGCCCATGCCGCCGGCGAGGGTATCGACCGACGTCACGAGCACCAGCAGCCAGACCTTCTTGCCCGCGTAGGCCAGCCACAGGAACAACAACAAGGTCACCGCCTGAGCGATGCCGAGCGTGAGCAGCGAGCGCAATAGTCCCCAGCGCAGATAGAGCCAGCCGCCGATCGCGGTGCCCGCCAGCGTCGAGATCGTCATGTTCGCCTTGCCGGCGATGCTGAGTTCGGCCAGCGAGAAACCGACGCCCTTGATCATGAAGGCGCTGTAGAGCGTGAGCGCGAAGGCGTCGCCGACCTTGTAGAGCGGCACGAGCAGAAGGAGCCCCCAGACATTGCGATGCCGCAGGAAATCCAGGAACGGATCGACCACGGCCTGGCTGAGCGTGTTCGGGGCGCGCGCGGGCATCTCGGGCTCGGGCGACCACAGCGTCGCGAGGATCATCAGCGCCATGACCGCGGCGGCCGTGGCATAGGCGAGGTGCCAGCCGACGAAGGACGCGATCAGGATCACACCGGTGCTGGCGAAACTGGCGGCGCCGCGATAACCGAAACCCGTGAGCGCCGAGGCAAGCCCGCGTTCCCGCGGCGGCACGAGATCGACGCGATACGCGTCGATGACGATGTCCTGCGACGCGGACAAGAACACCAGGGCCACCGCGAAGGCCTGCAGGCGGAAAATCATCGTCCCCGGGTCGCAGGTACCCATGAGCGCGATGTCGACCGCGAGCAGGGCCTGCAGGATCACGATCCAGCCACGCCGGCGCCCCAGCAACGGCGGCAGGTAACGGTCCAGCAGCGGCGCCCAGAGGAATTTCAGGAGGTAGGGGATGCCGACCAGCCCGAACCAGCCGATGACCTTGATGTCGATCTTGGCGTCGGCGAGCCAGGCTTGCAGCGTCGAGAGCGTCAGGTTGAAGGGCAGGCCCGAGGCCGCGCCCATGAGCAGGATCGCGACCATGCGCCGCTCCTTGAGTGCCTCCAGCAGACCGACCGGTCGTTCCGCCGCCACGCGCTAGAGCTCGAACTCGTAGTCGATGATCAGGGGAGCGTGGTCGGAGAATCGCTCCGTCTTGTAGATCTCGGCGCGCCGGATCTTGCCGCGCATCGCGCCGCTCGTGATGTGGTAATCGATGCGCCACCCGACGTTCTTCGCCCAGGCCTGGCCGCGATTCGACCACCAGGTGTATTGCTCCGGATCCGCGTTGGTCTCCCGGAACGCATCGACGAATTCACCGGTCGCGAACAATTCGTCCAGCCACGCGCGCTCCTCGGGTAGGAACCCCGAGTTCTTCTGGTTCGACTTCCAGTTCTTGAGGTCGATGGGTTTGTGCGCGATGTTCCAATCACCGCACAGCACGCAGGGAATGCCGCGACGGTGCAGCTCGCGCAAATGCGGCAGGAAGGCTTTGAGGAAACGAAACTTCGACTCCTGCCGTTCGGGGCCCGAGGATCCGGACGGCAGATAGAGCGAGATCACGCTCAGATGACCGAACCGCGCCTCCAGATAGCGCCCTTCCCGGTCGAATTCCGGCACCCCGAAACCGCGGCTGACTTGCACGGGCGGTTTGCGCGAGTACAGCGCCGTTCCGGAGTAGCCCTTCTTCTCGGCATCGTAGTAGTGGCAGTGATAGCCCTCGGGCCAGAATTGCGGATCGCTCAGTTGATCCACCTGGGCCTTGGTCTCCTGCACGCAAACGACGTCGGCGTCCTGGGTTGCCAGCCACTGGAAAAATCCTTTGGCGGCGGCGGAACGGATTCCGTTGGCATTGAAGGTCACGATTCGCATGGCGCGCGATGATACCAGCCCGTCGCGGCTTGCGGCGCGGCCGTTCCCTTGCCAGACTTCCGCCCCTATGACTACCAGTCCCGCGTCGAATACGAGTCCTGCGTCGGTGAACACCCGTTACAAGAACGACTTCATCGAACTGTGCCTGCGGCTCGGCGTGTTGCGCTTCGGAGAATTCAAGCTCAAGTCCGGCCGCATCAGTCCCTATTTCTTCAACGCCGGACTGTTCAACACGGGCGAGGCCATCGCCGCCGTGGGGCGCGCCTATGCGGACGCCCTCGCGCAGTCCGGCCTGCCGTTCGACATGCTGTTCGGCCCGGCCTACAAGGGCATTCCGCTCGTGACCGCGACGGCTGCCGCCCTCGCGGACCGCCATGCCCGCAGCCTGCCGTTCGCCTTCAATCGCAAAGAAGCGAAGGATCACGGCGAGGGCGGCCTCATCGTCGGCAGCCCGCTCGTCGGCCGCGTGCTGATCGTCGACGACGTGATCACCGCGGGCACCGCGATCCGCGAATCCATCGGCGTGATCCGCGCGGCGGGGGCGAGCCCCGCCGGTGTGCTGCTCGCGCTGGATCGGCAGGAGCGCGGGGCCGACGGCGCACTTTCCGCGGTCCAGGAGGTCGGCGCTCAATACGGCATCCCGGTGGTCTCGATCCTGAGCTTGGCGGACCTGATCGGGCACCTCCGGGCAGCCGGCGGCGCCTTGGAACTTTCCGGTCTGGAGGCCTACCGAAACCGTTATGGCGTCGCAGATTGAGGGCGGACTGCTGGAAATGGCTGCTTAGGCCCCGCACAATGCCCGGGCTCATCCAGAGGAGGCCAACGTGAAGACCATCGCCCGGATCCTTGCCCCCCTGCTGCTGTTGACGAGCGTGGTCGGTGTGCACGCCCAACAAGCCCAGGGCCGCAAACTCTACAAATGGGTCGACTCTCAGGGCCAGGTTCACTACGGCGATACGGTCCCGTCGGAATACGCGGCGCAGGAAAAAGACGTCCTCAACGGCCAGGGCGTCGCGATCGAACACCAGGATGCGCAGAAATCGCCCGAGCAGGCGGCGGCGGAAGAGCAGAAGCGAGCCGCCGCCGAGGAACTCCGGCAGCGGGATCAGAATCTGCTCAACACCTACGTCTCCCTACAGGAAATCGAACGCCTGCGCGATCAGCGGCTCTCGCTCTTGTCGGACCAGATGAAGGTCACGAATCAATTCCTCGAGATCCTGAACGGTCGATTGAGCAAGCTCGAGAAGAGCAGCCTGAGGTACAAGCCGTACAGCGACGATCCGAGGGCGGCCCCGATGCCGGATCAGGTCGCCGAAGACCTCGTCCGCATGGATACCGACATCCGCACCCAGGAACAGAATCTGCGTGAGAAACAGCAAGAGGAAACCACGATGCGCGCGCAGTTCGACGGCGACATCGCGCGCTTCAAGGTACTGAAGGGCCTCCATTGACCCCGCGGAAGCGTGTCCTGCTGGGCGTGACGGGCGGAATCGCGGCCTACAAGAGTCCCGATCTCGTGCGCCGGCTGATCGATCGCGGCGCCGACGTTCAGGTCGTCATGACCGCGGCGGCCCAACGCTTCGTCTCGGCGACGACGTTCCAGGCGGTATCCGGTCGGCCGACCCGCAGTGACCTGTGGGATGGCGCGGCCGAGGCGGCGATGGGACACATCGAGCTCGCGCGCTGGGCCGAGATCGTAATCGTGGCCCCCGCAAGCGCCGACGTCATCGCACGACTCGCCGGCGGCCGCGCCGATGATCTGCTGACCACGCTCTGCCTGGCCACCGAGGCGCCGGTCGTGCTCGCGCCGGCGATGAATCGCGTCATGTGGGCGAACAAGGCCACCCAGGCGAACATCGCGACCCTGGTGTCGCGCGGCATCCGCATCCTCGGGCCCGGCAGCGGCGATCAAGCCTGCGGCGAGGTCGGCTTGGGGCGCATGTGGGAACCGGTGCAACTCGCCGCGGCGCTGCTCGAGCCCCCGCCCAACGCCGGCTTGTTCGCCGGTCTCAACGTATTGATCACCGCGGGCCCGACGCGTGAACGCCTCGATCCCGTGCGCTACCTCACCAATCGCAGTTCCGGGAAGATGGGATTCGCGGTGGCCGCGGCGGCGCGCGAGGCCGGTGCGCACGTCACCCTGGTGAGCGGCCCGGTTCAGCTGTCCACCCCGACCGGCGTCACGCGCATCGACGTCGAGAGCGCCCGCGACATGTACGCCGCCGTGCATCGGCACGTCGCGGAAGCGGACGTGTTCATCGCCGCCGCCGCGGTCGCCGATTTCCAGCCGGTCAGCGTCGCGAAACAGAAGATCAAGAAGCAGGGCACGGCCGTGAAGCTCGATCTCGAGGCGGCGCCGGACATCGTCAAGTCCGTGGCGGACATGGCCAAGCGTCCGTTCGTCGTCGGCTTCGCGGCCGAGACGAACGACGTGGAGAGCAATGCGCGCGGCAAACTCAAGCGCAAGCATCTCGACATGATCGCCGCGAATCATGTCGGCGACGGTATCGCCTTCGACTGCGAAGACAATGCGCTGACCGTCCTGTGGCCCGGCGGGAAATCGGAGATCGCGCGCGCGCCCAAGATCGACGTCGCGCGCGAACTGATCGCCTTGATCGCCGGCCGGCTGCCGCCGCCGAGCGCCTCGGGTCCGCGACGCGGTACGCGCCAGCGACGCGCCGCCCTGGCGCCGGCGCCGCCGCGCACGCGCGTGCGCAGCCGGCGCGTGCGGCGCTGATGCGCGCCGGGTCCCCGATGAAGAGGCGCATCAAGCTGCGGATCCTCGATCCGCGTATCGGCACCGAGTTCCCGCTGCCGGCGCACGCGACGCCAGGCTCGGCCGGCATGGACCTGCGCGCCTGTCTCGACGCGCCGCTGGTGCTCGCTCCCGGCCGCGCCGAACTGATCCCGACCGGCATCTCCATTTTCGTCGAGGACCCCTCGCTCGCCGCGGTCTTGCTGCCGCGCTCCGGTCTCGGCCACAAGAACGGCATCGTGCTCGGCAATCTGATCGGGCTGATCGACTCGGATTATCAGGGGCCGCTCATGGTGTCGTGCTGGAATCGCGGGGACAGCGCGTTCACGATCGTCCCCGGCGACCGGATCGCCCAGCTCGTGTTCGTGCCGATCGTACAGGCCGATTTCGAGGTGGTCGCGGATTTCTCCTCCACGCAGCGCGGCGAGGGCGGTTTCGGCAGCTCCGGTTCGCGCTGAAACTGGGCGCACGCCCGCGATTTGGGACTGGCTGGGCGCCGTTTGTGGCCGCATGCTCGTCGCCCATGACGATACGCGATTGGCCCGTGGACGAGCGACCCCGCGAGAAACTCCTCGCCCAGGGGGCGCAGGCGCTCTCGGATGCGGAGCTGCTGACCGTGCTGTTGCGCAACGGCACGCCGGGTCGCTCGGCGCTGCAACTGGCCCGCGACGTGCTGCAAAGCTTCGGCTCGCTGCGCAAATTGATCGCCGCCGACCGCCTGCGCTTCTGCGCCGTGCGCGGCTTGGGTCTCGCCCGGTACGCGGAGCTGCAGGCCGCGGTCGAGATCGCCAAACGGCAGCTGATCGAGACCTTGCGCGCCGGTCCCGTGCTCGCGAGCCCGCGAGCGACGCGCGATTTTCTGATCGCGCGCTTACGCGACCTCGGGCACGAAGTATTCTGCTGTCTGTACCTCGACAACCGCCATCGCCTGATCCACTTCGAGGAGTTGTTCCGCGGCACGATCGACGGCGCCAGCGTGCATCCGCGCGAGATCGTCAAGCAGGCGCTGCAGTGGAACTGCGCGGCGGTGATCGTCGCGCATAACCATCCGTCCGGCGTCGCCGAGCCGAGCCAGGCGGACGAACTCATCACGCAGCGGATCAAACAGGCCCTGTGCGTCGTCGATATCCGGCTGCTCGATCACGTGGTCGTCGGCGACGGGACCAGCGTCTCGCTCGCCGAGCGCGGCCTCGTTTAGGGTCTGCTGTCACGGGATGCCCGGCGCTGCGGATCCGCTGCCTCGGCCGTCTGGACGGATCGGGTCTACCTGGGTAGAATTCGATCTATCGAGGTAGAAACATGCATCTGAACATCAAGGATCCGGAAGCCCACGATCTCGCACGCAAGCTCGCCGAGCGGACCGGTGAGACGATGACGCGCGCGGTCACGGAGGCGCTGCGCGAGCGTCTCGCACGGATTACCCGCGCTCAAAGGCCGGAGGCCGCGGTTCAGGATCTCCTATCCATCGGGCGTCGTTGTGCCGCCACATTGAAGGGGAAGCCCATCGATCATGGGTCCTTGCTCTATGACGAGCGTGGCCTGCCGAAGTGATCGTCGATACCTCCGCCATCGTTGCGGTTCTGTTCGACGAGAGCGATGCCCGGGCCTACGCCGAGGCGATTTCCCGGTCTGAATCGTGCCGCATGTCGGCCGCCACATTCGTCGAAACTGCGCTCGTCGTCGAGGCGCAGACCAAGAACAACGGCGGCCGCCAGCTCGATGCCTTCATCCGGCGGGCATCGATCGGCATCGAGCCCGTCACCGTCGAGCACGCCCATCTCGCGCGCCAAGCGTTCCTGGATTTCGGCAAAGGCCGGCATCCGGCCGGGTTGAATTACGGGGACTGCTTTTCGTATGCCTTGTCGAAGGCGACGCGAGAGCCGTTGCTCTTCAAAGGGAACGACTTCGCCAAGACCGACCTGATCTCCGCCCGATGAGCAATCGCCCCCGGGCCTGATCAGCGGTCGTCGTTCGCGGTGCCGGGCGTTCGCAGAATCCGCGGGCCGGCGCCGTCGCTGCCCTGGTTCGTCGGTTCCGGAAAGCCGAACACCGTGCTCTCCCGCTTCGGAAAGAATTTCGCGAACAGCCAAATCCCGACCGGTACGAGCACGAGAAAGAAGCCGAGAAAGCCCAGCAAAACGAACACGGATGCAAGCGACATGACAGTTCCTCGATGGATGAGCCTCGTCCCCGCGCGCGGGACGGCCGGAGAACCCGGCCGGCGAACATTCTAGCCCGGTCACGCCGCGATGACGGCGGCATGACCGGGATGCGGCGACCGCCTCGCGGCGCGAGGCGCTACGGACTCGTGCCCACGTCGTCGTGCGGATGGTAGTTCGGATACGGGGGCACCGGCGGCGCGACCACCGGATGCTCTTTCAGCTGGGTCAAGGCGATCGCCACGGCGGTTTCGAGCTGCAGATCGTGGCCTGCGGCGACATCCTTGGGATCCTCCTCCACGTCGACGTCGGGTGCGACGCCGTGGCCCTCCACTTCCCAGTCGCCGTTGAGCCCATAGATGGCATAGCGCGGCGCCGTGACGTGCCCCCCGTCGATCAGCGTCGGATAACCGCCGATACCGACGAGTCCGCCCCAGGTCTTCTTCCCGACCAGGGTGCCGATGTTCGCCTTGCGGAAGTACCAGGGCATGGCGTCGCCGCCGGAGCCGGCCGAACCATTGATGATCATCACCTTGGGTCCGAAGATCGCACCGATGGGATCGTGCACCGGCTCGCCGTCGCGCTCGATCGCGCCGCTCAGCCGCTTTTGGCCGAGCACGTTGACGACGTAGTCGGCGATGAAGCCGCCTTCGTTGTAACGCTCGTCGAGGATGAGACCCTGCTTGTCCAGCTGAGCGTAGAAGTAACGATTGAAGTTGCTGTAGCCGGCGCCGGCGGTGTTCGGCATGTAGACGTAGGCGAGCTTGCCGCCCGACAGCTCATCGACCTTGCGGCGGTTCGCATCGATCCATTCCAGATTCCGCAGACCGTGTTCGGACGCCACCGGCACGACGGTCACGTCACGGGCGCCGAGGCCCGCGGCGTTCTTCGCGATGCGCACGACCGTCTGTTTGCCGGCCGTGCCATCGAAGAACTCGTCGACGTTGTCGCTGGCGTGCAGTTCGCGGCCGTTGACCGCGATCAAATAATCGCCCACGACGATATTGATGCCGGGCGAGGTCAAGGGGGAGGTCAGTGACGGCGTCCAATTCTGCCCGTTGTAGATCTTGGCGAACCGATAGCGGTCGTGATCGATCACGTAGTCCGCACCGAGCAGGCCTGGCTTCGGACCGCCGCCTTCGCCACGCGGTCCGCCGACGAACATGTGTCCGACTTGGATCTCGCCCAGCATTTCTTCGGACAGGTAGGTGAACTCCTCGCGCGACGCCAGACCCGCGAGATAGGGCGCGTATTTCGCCTGAATTTTCTTCAAGTCGAGCCCGTGCAAATGCGGGTCGTAGAAGAAATCCCGTTGCAGGTGCCAGGTCTCGCGGTACATCTGCCGCCACTCGGCGCGCGGGTCGACGAGCGCGACCATGCCCCCGGTGTTCACCGGTTTGCCCTGGGGCGCGTCCGGTGAACCGGGCTTGAGCTCGGCGGTGGGCGCCACGAACCAGCCGTCCTTGCGCGCGTAGAACAACTTCTCGCCGTCGAAGGAGACCTTGAACGACGCGAGTTCGCCGAGCAGCTGTTCCGTCTGGCGCTTTTCGATCGTGAACCGCCACAAGGCGCGGATCGAGGCATCCTCTTCGCTGGAAGCACGACCGACCGGAGGGCCTTCGGCCAGGAACAGCACGCCGGTCTTGCCGACGCCGATGCCCACATAGTTACGGGCCGGTATCGGCAGCGCGACGATGCGGTTGCCGATCGCTGGAAGATCGATCACGGTGGACTTGTCCGCATCGGCGGATTTCTTCCCGCCCTTCTTGGCGTCGGCGGACTTCTTGTCGTCCTTGGCCTTGTCGTTGTCCTTGGCCTTGTC
>Ga0116231_10005087_pt1 | contig 26149 bp, 17 predicted proteins | sample S1TSphgellanicum_2_FD_89695 | JGI IMG/M metagenome (GOLD analysis project Ga0116231, IMG submission 89695) | Host-associated microbial communities from peat moss isolated from Minnesota, USA - S1T2_Fd - Sphagnum magellanicum MG | ecosystem: Host-associated > Plants > Peat moss > Unclassified... | reverse complement strand
TGTTTCATTTCCAAAAAAAACTTGAACTTGGGAGACACCTCAAACTAATTGATAAGATTTTCAATAGATCATTATGAATCAATAAATACCCACCATCATCAAGTTAAGTACTAAAATAAATGTCCAACAATTAAACATTTATCAATATATTCCTTACTTTTGGTTTTTTTAATGAATTTTGTGACTATGGGTGTGCCAAGTGGAGTTCTAAAATAACTTTTTGAACTTAAAAGGCAATTCAGCAACGAACCACAAGTCAAAAGAGAATGAGCATGTCCAAAAAGTAAAATGCTTGAAAAAAATGCAATAATCTTTCCCAACTTTTAGATCACTTATTTATTTATTTATTTATTTGACAATTAAAAAAATATGGATGCATCAATTTGAGCTCTACAATCTTTCTTTGAACTCTAAAGGCAATGAAGTTATGTCAAGGATTTTAAGCCCTAAATGCTAACCCTACCAAACCGAATATTTATTGGCGCAAAGTCAAACATTGTTTTCAAACCTCATTTTTTCCTCATTTTTAGTCCATTTTGAATAATTCATAACAATGAGTGTGTCAAATGAAGGTTCATGATATTAATTGGAACTCTAGAGGCAACTAAGCTATGTTTAAAGATTTTAAGCTCTTTGAAAGCTTAAGTATTTGGACACCAATCTATCTACCTTAATGGAGGCAAAAATGGGAGATGAACACAACTAGGAAAATGAAATTTGTCAACCAATGAAACAAGGTAGAAGGTAGCCAAGAGGCCCATTTCCCTTCCTTTCGGGAAGCCTTCAAGAAGGGGGGAAAGGGGAGATTTTGGTGGATCTTGTGTTCAGGGACAAGGAAGAGGGTGAAACCAATGAATTGGTAGTCACCTTGATACTAGTTAAAACTACAAAAGAGTTGTGTTTTATTTTTGGATGAAACATAAAACCAAAGGTTCTTGACACAAACTTTGATCTTTTTGCTTTCTTCTTTTTGCTTGGTGATGGAGCATGCACCCTACACCACTAACCTTTATCCCATTAGCTTTGCCCAAAGTTGAATCCACAACTCATAAAAGTGACTTCAAGGGAAGCTCCGGAATGAATCTATTTTGGGGATGTCCAATTTTGCAACAACTTTTTTTGTGATGGGCCAATCAAAGCGACTCTTCACAAGACAAAAATAAATTGAAGTTTAGGAGATCCAATAAGAATTAATACAACTATGTGCTTGAAAAATCAAATGGAAAGATTACATTGAATCACAATGCAAGTTCATTATTAGAGCCAAAACCCACAAATTTTGAACTTCTAGTTTTTGAGTTGCCTACACATACATTATCAGGATAATCAATCAATGAAAGCATATTCATTACCAAAATTGAATCCAAATCAATATGTGATCAAAGCATATGTAACTTATTCTGGGGCAAGGCAGACTCCAAAGTTCTTCAATTTGAGAGTTGAGAGAGAGTCAAGAGTGAAGTCTCCTCCTTTTGGGTTTTTTTTGCAGTACCTTCACATGGCCAAAATTGTTGCTCATAACATATCCAAATCAATGTGAAGGTTGAAACTACATTAAGTGGTTTTCAGGCTGACTTATTACTCCAAAGAGATTTCAAAGATCTGTGTGTAAGTAAGTACTTAAGTAAAGGTTTGATTTGAACTTCACTTTCTTCTCTAATTGAATTTGCATTGTGTATCTAATGTAAACTCTACCAACTTCAAAAGTTCCCACCACACAGACCTGACACAAATTAGAGGGAAAATATTTTTGAGGGAGGGAGTGGGAGGGAGAAGGAGGGAGGCTGCATCATCTTCAAACACTTAATCATCAAGTTAGCATTTAAGACTTCCAAACTACAAAGTTAATTGATTGACATCACAAGATGATTTGTCAAGTAGGCAGCCACAGCACATGACTTTATTCCTCAATTCATGAAAGTTTCAGTTTATTAACTTTGTTTATGAAGGAGAGCACATGACTTTATTCCTCAATTCATGAAAGTTTCAGTTTATCAACTTTGTTTATGAAGAGAGAGACTCTGTAACAATGTTGTAGTTTTCATCTGATCAAACATTTTATACGAATGCCCACCAGGTGTTACTCTAAGTTCATTCCTTAAGAACTTCAAGTAACATATTGTTTTATTGTTTTGGTGTTTTGTTTTGCACAGAGTAAATTTGGTTGGCCTATTCTCAAAATAATTGTTGGAAAATTGGAATTTTGGACATACCCAAAGGTAGGATCTGAACATTCTCTTATGTGGAACTGTTGTTAGTTTGAACTTGCCATTAGTGGCAGAGCAGCTACTACCTATTGCACAAGCAAGAAGTTCATTGATAGATTACAAAAGTCATTACATTATCACCTGACTCATGTGAGGTAAGAACTAAAAATTAATAAGAACTTGTGTAAAAGACTTGGTAATGACATTATTGGATTGCCTAACCTCAAAGGTTTACATTCTTCTAGTTTTGGAAAGCAAAAAGAGAAATTTTAGGCTACTTTATTAGGCTAGCACACAAAGAAAATGGCACCCATCCATCATCAATCCCAATGAGTTGGTTAATTTGGCTCTTCGAGAAACTATTTATTATATTTTCGATATTATATATCGCGAGGAATGTCCTTGCAATAGGAAAGTTCTTCTCAAGCAAATGAAATAGCATATCTTCAATAGGTACTAAGAATATAATCCGATTTCACAATTAGTTCAGTTAAGCTCATAAGCAACTAGAAAAAGAAAAGAATTAGGGTTTTTGTGTGTGCATGTGAACTTCTCCCATCTTCATGTTTTACCCCCTCTTGAACTATGATCTTTTCAAACTTTTAGATGGTAGGTAACAATAGGGTGGGTGGGTTCTTTTTCTTTTCCAAAATGGGCGTTTTTGCATCCCCTAAAGACCTCGGTTGCATGGTCATGTGTAATTGTGCACGATTCAACAGACTAGGTCAATGGACTAGGTCAATGTTTTCTTTGTGCACCCATCAAGGTTCCCTACATGAATATATTTAACGGCATTTGAATGGAAGTCAAGAAAAAATGTCTCTAAAAGAAGAGGCACCCTTCAAAGGTTGTCCATTGCCCAAAAAAAGAAAAAAAAAAAGAAGATGAAACTCAAAGGTGCTCATTTCAAAGTATTCATTTCATCTCATACTCTTCATCCAAAGTCCTCTTTTAGCTCACTAACATGGCCCAAATGGGAAGAGCTACTAAAAGAAAACATCTGTCTTGGGAATGTCCAAAGTTTAGAAACTTGTTTTCTTCAATGGGCAATCCCCTCACCAAACAAAAGGAAATTCTAAACTTAGGATGTACCCACAACTATTTACTAGAAATCGCACCTTTGTGACCCCATCGTGACCTCTACATGCAAGGATTGTCCAATCAAATTGTGGAATGCCTGCTCCTTAGGGCCATTGTTGTTGAACGCCAACCAAAAGGGGTGTTTTTAACAAAGAAAATGGGATTGGTAGGGGTTGTTCTGATCGTTGAAGTTGACTCCATATTGGTGGAATAATATTGGTACTAGAACCAAAGACTCTCGAAAGTATTGACATGGTTGTGTATCCGATGATGATTTGGAAGTAAATGGATAATATGGTCTTTGGGTGTATGGCACACGTTTATCTCCCTTGACTAGTAGGGTTTTTTGGAGGTGGGCAAGTTGATAAAAATCTGAGCCTTGTCATCATCAGCTTGTTTTCTTTTGGTCTATTATTACCTACCTCTATCCTTGTACATTTTTTATAGCTTTATAGTGTGTCTAGAACAACCTAGGTTTTGAATCAACTTGGGGTACGTATTTTCATGTGAAATGTTGTAACCTTCCAAAACCCTCATTTCAAATTTTTGTTAATTGTGTGTAATCTCCATTTTCCTCCAAAAAAACATAATTTAAAGGACTGATAAAAATATTTATTTCATGGATATTTCAAAAAGAAAGAAACCAAAATATTTTATTGCACGAAGAAAGAAAAATGAGAAGAAGGAAAATTTCAGACTAATATGCCATGTTCCAACAACATTTATCAGCCTGGTCACAAAATAATCAAGTATCATGCTTGTAGTTCAAAGAACTCACATAGGTAAACAATTAAACACTCCAATAGCATTCCCTTTTTAATTGCCCTTCACAAATCACCCAAATCCTCATAAGCCATTTGTTAAAATTCCAAGTACAATTTTCTACGAAAACAGAAGGCTATATAAGGAAGTTTTGCCAATTGAAATGCCAACACACGTCAATCAATCCCACCACAAACAACACAAAATTGTCACACTTTTCATTTGATGAACTCATCTAACAATTAAACGCTTCATTAGCATTCCCTTTATTTGCCTTTACCAATTCACCGATTACCTATTTGTTAATTTTTCAAACATATATTGTTGTGTACCCAAAAGTAAGCCAAAGCGAGGTTCACCGAATCAAAATACCAACACAACTTGTTAATCGATAGGGTCACAAAATACTTAAATTGTTATGAGTTTATTATTGTTATGCTTTTTTAGTCCAAAAGAACTCACATAACAAGAACAATAAAAGACTTCAATTACGTGCCTACCTATCTACCTACCAACCTTTCCCCTTAATTAATTAAATTAATGAACCTTTAGAACTCATACTTAATGAATGGGACCCTTGAAAATCAAACTTTAATTAATGATTCCTTAATCCAACTTAACTAGGTAATGGAACACCACAAAGCGTCCCCCAAAACCGCCCAAAATGAGTAAATTCTTGGCTAGTAAATGTAAAAAACAATTCGTAAATAGTAAAATAGTAGAAGTCATTTATCACCAACTAGTTCTACACCAGCCATTTTTTTGCTCTTTTCGTTTACAGCCATTTTGGATTTTGGTAGGTAGGTAGGTCTATAGGTAGGTAGGTGGTTTTGGGTAGTAGGTAGGTAGTTTTGGTTGGAAGGTAGTTGTGGTGGGTCTGTTGGCGGACGCCAAGAGAGCTTCTCTTCTCCAGCTCTTTCTTTTGTGTTGAATTTGAGAACTTTGCTGGAGAGTGATGATGGAAGAAATGCTCTGCTTTTGATGTGTTTTTGTTTTGGTTGAGGTTTTTTTGGGTGATGGGTTGTGATGCTGGTTGTAGCTTTTTCACCGTGTCTGTGGATCCAAGGTAGTATATAGATCAGTGCTATGGATATGAAGAGAGAATTGTTTGAGTACAAGAACAGGATTGCTTGCAGATGATGATGATGATGATGATGATAGTGCTGAAGAGTTTTGGGTTTGGAGAAATTCTGTGTGCTCAATTCCAATTCTCAAAAAGGGTTCTCGATTTGGGTGCAAATCTCTCACCAGGTGTTTGTTGATTCTTGAACATATCAAGAGGATTTGGGAGGTGATGATGCAAAGGATTGATCAGGGATTGTAGTACTTAAGAAGAAGAAGAAGAAGAATCAGGGTGGGTTGGTGCAGGAATTGGAGAAGGAAATCCAGGAACAACAACAACTAGAAGAACACGAACAAGAGGAAGAAAAAGTTGTGGTAGAAGTTGAAGCAAAATACAGCAGGACTGTGGGTTGTGAATTCCAAACACAAAAGGTTCTTCGCAAGACTTGCCGCTCCTCAAAGAACGATGATGAGTCCTTTCAAGAGCTACAGCAAGCGCAGATCGGAGGTGGACAAGAACGAGAGTTTCAAGCTGATCGAGATTCCGTTCTCGCCTCTTCGCAAGAACGAAGAAGACTGGGTGGAGGAACATGACTACGTGCATGGCTTCCAGTTCGCAAATTGCCCGGGCGATTACGGGAGCAGACAGGCGTATCTGCGCTCCTACACATTCTCAAGGGAGAGTAAGCAAGCTCCAGAGAGAATGAAGAAGTCGCTGCTGAGGCTGAAGGCGGCAGCCTGGGCAGTTGTGGCGTGCAACTACAAGCTTCCTCTTCGTGCCCGGTTGCTCAAGGAAAAGATTGCCATCAGAACCTCGCAGTATCTCAACAATGGAATGCAATTGCTTCTACCCTCATGCATGCAGATGCCCAAGTGCTTGATGGCTACCACCTGATTCCTGCCACAGTTCTCTTCCTCAGAACCCTATCATCTTACCACCCTTTTTGTAAGTTTTCTCTTGTACCCATCGATTGTCAGGAAACCGAAATTTGCGACATTTCATTCTGAGGACTCTATGAGGAATCCAAGTTTGTGAGGATTTCATCTGAGTTCTTTCTTTAAGGAACACAAGCGGCTTCACATTGTTTCTCTGCTCCTTTGTAGCACAAATCCTCTTTGCAAGTAGATTTCTACCAGTAATTCAATTGCCTGAATGTGCAGGATTTCAGGGCTTAACTCTTTTGCTGAAGTAAAACTCCAACCAGTCTATCAGCCAGTGGTGGGAAAACTCCAAATAAACCCTCTGTTTGTAGTATGTAGGAGATTTGAACTCAGTTTTTGGAATGCAACCCTATCATCTGACATCCCCTTCCCATTCCTTCTTTCTCTGCAGCGTTGCAGCTCAGGATTTGAGTTTCAATAACTGCTGAGATTGGAAACCTCTCTGGGAGAGAGAGCAACCTCCCAGCATCTTCTACTGCATCTCTCTCTCTCTCTCTCGGCATCATCTTTTACCCCATGTCATAGTAAGTTAGGGTAGGGAGTTCTTGCAGCAATGGAATGGACTGGACCGTAACCAACTCTGTAACATCTTGTTAAGGGAGTGCTGTTGAGAGCTCCAGAGTTTATACTTGTATACTCTACAAGATAAGAAGGTATATGGTGGTTATATACATCTCAATTGTGTGTTCCTTCGATTTTGCTCTGTGGTGTTTTGCAGTGAAATATTGTATGCTATGTTTGGGTTTGCTGTGGATGATGATTTCTTATTGCTGCAAGCACATTGCAGGATGGATATACATGAATACATATAGTTATATATATGTCTCAATCGTTGTCCTTCAATTTTTCTGTTTGCTTTTGTTGTGAAGTTTTATGCTATGTGTTTGGGTCTTGGATGTCTTCTTCTTATTGCTACTACATGATGCAATCTGTCATATAGTGCTGTACTGTGAATGGGAGAAGAACAACAGAGTGAGAGAGATCAAACGGTTTGCAATTCCCTCAGTTCATTTCAAAGCCAATTTTATACTTGTAAATGAGGAATTTTAGATTAGTTCCTGTTGGCCAAACGCTCTTTAATGGGGGTGTTTTTTTCTCAGTGCTTTTTTTTGGGGTTTTGTTTTTGTCCCTATTTGTTTCTCTTGAATTTTGTTAGTTGCTATGAGTAGTTGCAGAGGAGCTTTTTTTTGTTTGAATTTGCTGTGGTCAAGTCAAATGTTTGCTCTCAAATTAGCTCAGTTGGAGATAGAAAATTGTAATGTAGTAGTGGAACCCATTGCAATGCCTTTTGTTTCTGTTTGTATTTTGCTGGAGATTTGTCATACACCTCAGACTCCAAATGCATTTCGCTTTGGCTGGTTTGCCCTTGGGCATTGAAATGGTGTCATCAAGTTGAGGTTCTTTTTTCTTGGGCATTGCAATGATATTGTCCAGTAATTTCTTTTTGGTACTTGGTGAAAATCCAGTGCAACTCATGTGAAGGTTTTCTATGAAAGACTTGCACCTAAGTTGCCAGATTTTGAGGAAGTTTGTTCTGAAATTGTCATAATTAGACAATAGGTCCCTGCAGGTTGCCAAAATCTAGCACACGTCTTGAGATATCCTACTTTGCACTCTGGAGTCTGACCTTTTCCAAATCTGCCTAACTCCTCTTGTGGCTAAATCACAAAAACAAGAAGAAAAACAATCCTGGTGTTATCAACACTGGTCTTAACCTTTTGATGGAGAAAGAAACTCTAACAAGCCTGTTAGGACCAAGTAATCCTGATGCTCTTCTTTGGAGTGAACACAACATGATAGAAAGTCCACAAGAGTTGATGTTTTCTCTGAAAACTAAAGCCAACAAATTCAAAGGCATGCCACATTAGCCTATCATAAAGCTAACCAAGCAAACCAGTTATTGACTCTTCTGGATACAAGATGCAAAATGGGTTCACACAATTTGCAAATATGTTAAGTGAAAGGTTGAATTGATATAGCGTTGGTTGCGATTTTTCTAGAAGATAGGTATGTTTTTGCCAATTTTATGCCTTTCATTATTGCAATTCAAGTATTGGAGTTATATTGCAATACTTGTTGTAGCAATGCATTTCCTTTTGCTACACTAGATTTCATACATGTCATGCAAGTATGAAAGTTTAGAGTTGATTTGGGTTTTCATCACTTTTCCATTAATCACTCTTTCACAAACAAAAATGAATGTTCAGACAAAAGTTAAGGATGAAGAAGAGTTGGGTCTACTACATATCATCATTCCCACAAATAACTATTGTTCACACAAAGCATTTAAAATCATTCATCACATGGATGTCAGGGCTGGTATAATAGGGAGTGTAACAAAACAATGAGACCAAGAATTGAGGCACAATCAACAATCAGATGTTTTTAGCTTTTATGAATGCATGAAATTTGCCAAAGAAATTTGTGGTTAAATTTCATGTACACTAGCATGTAAACTTACAAGTCCAAACTTATCGCTGATTAATGGTGAGAAATACATCCCTGCTTAATGGCAAGAAGCACATCATAGACAACCCATGGGAAGCTTAACAAATATTTGTCCTCTTCTGGATCAAGGAAATCAGCACAGTAAGTAACATGGTACCATGCAGAAGCTTTAGCATAGTTGTCATGACCACCATATCTTGAATCCTCATGATCTTCATTGTCATCATCCCCTTCAAAAAACCATTGCCGAGCCTCACGGCATAAAGCACTTACCGAAAGTTGAATCCGTCGCTTAACATCCTCATTTCGTTTGTGATATTGCCTAGACATTTGGAGGATGTTGTTACTCATTACCTCAGCTTCAGTTTTGATGCCATATCGATTCATCAACCCCATGAGCTTTTGGTCATACTCATTCTTGAGTGAGCTTGCTTCCTCTACATACTCTTCATACCCCAAAACAATGAGGGTGGAATCATATGACTCCCAAATCAAGTCTCGAGATATTTGAGATGTTATCTTTTCACTTGATGCCTCCTTCACAGATCGAAAAAGTTTTCCAATGATTTTGCGAGACTCATACATCTCTTTGTCCTCCTTTTCCATAAAGTCTGGATAACGGTCAGGTCGCAAAAGATATGGAATGGTTGCTGGAACACCTGTTTTTGGAAAGTCAACAGCAACAGAAAATAGCCTTGCAAGCTCCTTGCAATTAGCACTCCGAGCATTATCATCTCCCAGATCAACATGCACTACATGTGCATTTGAAATTTGACCCAAATTATCATTCACCATGTGCTTAACAAAAAACTCTTGAAGCTCCTGCAATGATCAATGTGTGTGTGTCAATTGCAAATCCTTTGAATTTGTTTAAAAAATCAATCTCCAACCCTAAGCTTTTACTTAATAATTTGAGAGCCAAAATCAACAACTCATGGATGAAGGCAAATCTCTAGTAATGTACAGACTCTTGGAATGTGAAAACCAACTTCTCAGTACAAGCTGCATTGTATAGTGAAAGGGAATGGGTACTACCTTGACTGTGACAGGGTGGTCAAGTTGTTCTTCTGGAGCTGGTGTATAGTCCATGGGTGCATCTGTCTCAGGAGGGATTAGATATTTATCCCAACTCACAAAATACAAGTCTCCATCCAGATCACTGCCGGAACATTCATTTGGATGAGGCCTATTGGTCAAAAACAATTGAGCATATGAGAACCATTATTCGATTATGTTGCAATTTACAACTAGATCACCCTAATATATGTAAAATATACAACACATGCAATTAAGGTTTCCTTACAAAACACTCGCATTCTTAGATTTCAAAAAAATTGTTCAACTCTAGGGGGCATTGATTGATGATGGGCATCACAATGATATCTGTAGAGAGATCCAACATTGGTATAAATGCATTTAGGTTTCCTTACATAAAACACTTCCACTCTTCTAGATTTTAGAAAAAAATTATTCAACTTTAGGGCTGTTGATTTGATGACGGGCATCACAATGATATCTGTAGAGAGATCCAACATTGGTATAAATGCATTTAGGTTTCCTTACCTAAAACACTTCCACTCTTCTAGATTTTAGAAAAAAATTATTCAACTTTAGGGCTGTTGATTTGATGATGGGCATCATACTGTACCTATCCCCGTTTTGTGGAAACACAAGGCAGTTGACCATGTGGTGCAAGCTTGGTTCATCAACAGCCATCAACACTCGAACATCACCAGGATGCACACATGGATTTTTAGCCACAACAACTGGTCCAGTGATAACCCGTGCCAAAATCCCCGTGTTGCCACAATAGTACTGATTAAATTCCTCCAACCCATCATCAACAAACCTTTGATTTTCTCTCCCAGGAGTGAGTTGCAAAAAGACTTGCCCATATTCTAAAATTGAGGTCTCATCCAAACAACCCATCAAGACTACACCTTTTGGAACAAATATTCGTGACTTGGTCCTCAAGTTGAGCAGCTGTGTCGCTCGAAATGTTTGTAACATGCTCGCAAGATAAGGCTCATGTTGGGGATGGTACCCAGCCATAAGCATTTTTGTTAACAACACTTGTGATTCCCCTGAACTTGATGCCTACAAAACCCACAATCCAAGGCAAAAAATCAATCACAAAATAAAGGGTAAAGATGCAAAAGCAAGGTACTAGAATGTAAGTCTATATAATATGTGAAAAGAAGCAATGAAACACAAACCTGAAGGACTTCAATTGCCATGAAGGGATCAGTTAACATTGTATCAAGTTGACCAATGATATGAAGTTGCATCTCTTCAAACACATCATCCTTGACACCCAATGTTGAAAGTAGGCCAATGATTTGACGATTCAAATAAGATGGCAAGAATTTTGACCAACTCAAAACCTCAAGCCCAGTGTGAGTTGATGTGAACTTTCGCATGCTTGGACGAAGTGCAATTTTGTAGGAAGGATCAAGGTCAGGGTCAACAGCGACAACTCCCTTGTATCCACCATATCGGATTTGAAATGCAGAGGGGGGCAAGGCAATTGGCATTTTCTTAAAGTTGCACAATTTCACAACTTTCCTGGCAAAATGTTCTGATATCTTCCCAATTCCATCAGAGAAACAGTACACAGTTCCAGATTCATAGTCTGTCCTTTCAATGTCTGGTATGTGTTCAACTTCATGAGCACAAACATCGAGTGTTGGCACAGACGATGAAAAGCATTGACCCATGCGAGCTGCACACTTTGCAACGTTTCGTATATTAAGGAAATCCCCCATCCATGCTCTGATCTCTGAAGCTGTGATCCGCTCATTGGATGCAAACATCCAGAACGACCGATCCCGCAATTGGCTTGCAGAAAATGCTAAAAACTCATAATGTTTCCCTCCAATCGTCAACCCTTCTTGCATTACCTGCAAAACTCGATCATAGAGCTGTGTCCTCTCACCAGTTTTGCCTGCTGTAAGAGCAACAGAGGTAACACCCTCATAATCCTCATCAGTAAAAGATACACGAAGGAAATTATGGATCTCATTTGCAAAATGTCGTGTGACTCGATTTGAGAAATCAATATCTGGACCTTGGCAATACACCTTTGTGGGTGTCACCAAGAGGCGATGCACATAAATTGAGCTTCCATCTGCTAGAAGGGGAACACTGATTGATGGGATTCGGATGTTTTCCTGACTGTACTTTGCCAGTGCATTTTGGACTTGCTTTATCGGGTCCCAACAAGGATGTGCGGAGTTCATGATATTTTGTAAGACCAACTCAACAATGTGCACTGTCTTTGGAACATGGGATGACTCCTCCAACAACTTGTAGAAGACACGGTTGAGGCTTAATCCACACAACCTTCCAAGTTGCACAAGTTTGTTGATTTTGAAAATGAGTTCAAAATCAATATCCATATCAACAGGAGGTTCAACAATTGGCACAAGCATTTGGGAGGATGCGTATGACTCTCCATTTCTCAAGTGAAGCTTCCATTCACGATATGGATATGGGGCTATCTTATAATCAGCTAACTTCTTTACAACATTGTCCACATCTTCTTTACTGATTCCTGGAAGCTCAACCACATATGCCAATGATTGCCCAATGCACCCAGCAGAAGTGAAATCTGTAGCTCTCACCCATGGTTCTTCCTTCTCCTCTTTGAAGTAGTTGAAAACATTCAATAAAATAAACTCCTTGTTGAGACTCATCTTCCGATGAAATATCCGCGGTGGGTTGTTGAGCTGTTTTGGAGTTCATAGTTAGATTGCAAACAATTGATTTTCAGATCACAAAAATTTGAAACCAAAAGATCAACAATTTTGACACTGGTGGTTTCAAGCTTCTATGAGGTTTATGCACAAATTGACAGAGAAATCACCAAGCTACTGGGTTTACAGCTACTGGGTGTCATTGAAAACACTGAAATTGAATGCAAGCTTTACTCAGAAGTGATGGATTTAATGAAGAAGTACCCATGTGGACCCATGTGGTATTTCTTTTGAATTGAGAATAAATAAATAAATAAATAAAATCAGACAAACCTGGAGGAGAAGAGCTGTAGTGGTGGTGCTGTGAATGGTCACAGGTTCAATCCATTGAAAATCTCTGAAGATGAACTCCATCTTATACTCAAGCTTCCATGCACTAGTCCCATGCACAGAAAACAAGAATCGTAGGCGGCGGGTTGGGAAATCAAATTCAGTGTTCACAGTAGGGTTTGATGACCACAACACACGCACCTCATCCTTCTTTGATAAGCAAGCAAATGACAGCAAATTGTTTTCCAAGAGGATCAAGCTGTGCTTGGGTGTTTGGACAACAGCTCGATCAAGTTTCACTCTCAAAGGTCGCATTCGAAATAACAATTTGTCGTTCTTTGCTAACTGTTGTGCCAGCTCGCCTTTTTCCTCGTCCTCAAAATGCACCGTTGCTTTCCCATTGTTGCGTTTCTTTCCATTTGATTTCAGTTTTGCTGAGTGTATCCCACCCTCTCCCACTACACTCTCAAGAAAACCCACCAGATCCACAGCTACAGCATCATATGGGATGTTGCTCACAAAAGCTTTGCGTGGTCCCATTTTTCACCCAATCTCTGCAGCCTGTTCTTCCCGAGCTCCTCAATGCTTTCAGATCAACTTTTCTGAAGACAAACGATGTGCAAGAGGAACCTGCAAAGAAACCAAAGGGAAAAAACCCACACACTCAGGAAGATTCATACAATCTTGAAGCACTCCTATATGCAGGGATGGGTTCTTGTTCTCAATCTCCTCAATGCTTTCAGATCAAGTTTTTTCTGAAGACAAAACACAATGTGCAAGAAGTACCTGCAAAGAAACAAAAGGAATGGAAACACACACACTCAGGTGTTTGCATCCCTAATTTCCTAGGCATGGAAGCTTTGTTCTTGTCCTTGTTCTTCTTTCTTGTATGCAATATATATTATTACTTGGAAAAACGTCTGACAAAAGCTGGAAAGCAAGAACCCTTTTGTCGCAAGAGCAGCCAACAAAGTCATACCCTGCCAAGAGTGGAGCATCGAATTGATGAAAAGCTTCTCAGCATCTGCCACTCACTGTCAACTCCTTCCTGGACTGCACATGCCCATGGGACGATACTTTTCTTCTTCTTCTTCACATTTGCAGTTCTTGTTTCTTTCTTCTTTGTCCTGATCAAACTGGACCTTTTTTCTATTGCAAAATTGTGTCACCCAATTCTGAAACTCGGCGCACTACTACTCACATATTCCCAAAAAAGACGACTCGACTCTAGTGCCTAAACTTGGACCCAATTATATCCCATTTTCTTTGATTTTTTCTTGTTTGATTACTCCCCATCTCTTTTGGCTTTTTCTTGCTCTCTTTCCTTCTTCTCTTTCCCAACTAAATTAAGGTCGTTTCCAGCTCATGATGATTCTGTTGAATATCTATTTACTTAATCTGCATGGTACCAACGTAGTGCCCCAAACCAAGTCTGTTAGAACATAATTGACTAGTTGTTAGTAGTTAGTAATAACCACTTGCTGGTTAGTTTGTCTGTTAGGCATTTACTTGAGTTGTTACAGAGTTAAGTCAGATCGCACAGCAAAAAAATTTTGTAGGTTAACTATGGGTTAACCTTCCGTTAGCTCTTGATTTTTTTTATTGTTTTTCAAAAATGTTGATTCTGATTCTGGTTTCGCACATAAATATGGAACCGGGCATCCAGTTATGGGTTCAAATTCTTCATCGGGCACCAAAATCGATGATTCTAACCCTCCAAACCAAGTACCCCGTCCCCCTTGCTTTTAACTTAATACCAGTAGTACCTTGGCAGCTTTGGCACAAATCATATTATTTTCAGAAACTGAAATTTCAACATGAAAACTCAAAGAACATTTTTTTTTTTTTATGAAGGAAAATTGAAGAATCGTTTTGGAACTTTTTTTTTCGGAAATAAAATGTTTTTGGAATTATGTAATTTTTTAGGCAGACAAGTTCTGAAGCTCACCCTCAACTACTATAACCATAGTTAAGAAAGGAGCAGGGCTTGAATAAGAAGCAAGGGATGACAAGCCAACCCAATGAAGGTAACTTCACTTTTTGTTTGGCTGATTATGAACCTGCATGCTGCTTGTGATAAACAACTATTTTATTTTATTTTATAAATTGATTTTCTGGATAAACAACAATTATCAAATTTTATTTATTATACTTTCAGCCCTAACTTCAACAATACTGTAACTGCTGCTATTGGCTATTGGTACATTCTGCCAAAATAATAGGTCAATATTGAATCTAGGTCTAGGCTTCTAGGTCTAGGCCCCAATTTCTAGGTCGAGGCTTCTAGGTAGGTACCTAGTAGATAGCCCCAATTTCAAGTCTCCAACAAGTAAAAGTGTAGGGTAATGCCCACCCAAGAAGAAGCAGGGAGTTCCAAGAGTAAGTGCCTGCCCCAGGGGCATTTACTTTTGGAACTCCCCTTCTCCACCAAGGGCATTATCAAGTGTAAAAATTGATGTGATTTTTTTTTTAAAAATAAAAAAATTATTTCCTGTGATTCTCTAAAGAAATTTGTCATCAAAAGATATTAATGAGTAAATTGTGTATTATAACACATCCTGCCCTAATGCTAACATTTTTTGGGGAATGCTTTATGGGATGGATGAAGCCCAAGTTAACATTTATAATTTGCCTCATGATGAATGCAAGCAAATCTCATTTAAGAATCATTGCACTAAATTGCAAAGTCTATTTTCAACATAGAGACTAGAGATCAATTAGAAGGGTATATTGGTTTAAAATTATTTGTCATGACAAATTTCCAAAAAAAAAACAGTCACAAAAATCCAATAAAACATTGCTGGCCAGAATCATTGCAAGGGAGACAAAAAGGGAAGGCCAAAGAAAGGCCAAAAAATGAACAGGTCACATGAACCAAAAAAAAAAGGAAGAGAGTTAATCCATCTCATGATGAGAAGCTATCTCACCCATGGCCCCTTTAATGTCGCTTGCATGCAAATCATGAGACCTAAAGGAATGCATGGTAAGTTAACTTACAATGTAAGCTATTCTTTGAAAAGTTTGTGAAAATATAAGTATGATAAATGATCAACATTTACTCTATTTATGAAATAAGGGGAAGGCAAATAATTTGCCATTTATTTTACAAATGCAACTTCTTACATGTGAATTAAACCAAGATATGTCTTAAGTCTGTAGAATTATGGCATCTTGGCAAGTGCAGCAAAATAAATTTGTTTTACAATTAAAATTGGAAATTATATCAACACAAGACATTGAGTACAATGTCTTAAGGGAAAAACTGACCAACACACAATAAAAACCCTTCACATTACATATAGTAAAGGACGTCGTGAAGCATCATTTCATCCATTTGTCTCGTCATCCATCTGTCCATCCATTTGATCATTCATCCATCTCATCATGGTCTGTTTATTTCGACCAGGCAAAGAAAGAGTGGAATACACATATATATAGTGAATTGAAAATTAATAATATTTTTAGTGGATGTCATCAAATTAGAAATAAAATAAAATAAAATAATCCACCCAACCAAAAATTTGATCAATTTGTTTCATGGTGAATTTCCTCAAAATTATGAGTTAGAACTCTCAAAAAAATAAAAGTGGATTTTTCTTCACAAATTCCCTTTTCTCAAAGAAAAAAATTGCAATTTTTTAAAGAAATGCATCTTTTTTTTGGTAGGAAAAAATACTTTGTCACATTTGGACACAGGTTTTAGTGTTTGGGACAGTTCTTTTTTGTTTTTGCCAGTTTTCAACAGTTCAGATAAATTTTTCCAAACATTAGAAAAATTAGTGCTAGACGACTTTTTTTTGGCATACTCGCATTTAGTGATTTTTTAAAAAGAAATTTTGTGATTTGTTCGACCAAAAATATGGAAAACATTTTGTGTTGTCTGATAAGCTGCTGACACGCCTGCGACACTTGGCCGCCACTGTGTAATATACTTTTTTGGCACATATGTAATGTATCATCAAATACACACACACCTGTGCATTAGGCACCAGGTTCTAGTGATTAGTAATAGTACTCAATGTTGAATAAAAAAGAAAGTATGGTATTGACTGTAAAGTGAAGCTTGTCCCACCAAAATTAGTTGCTAAAAGTAAAATTAGTAAATAATATTAAGTTATTACCTAATAAAAATATGGGTGGATTTTGTAAATAAAGATTGACATAATATAAGCCTTTCAATGGGGATCCTTTGGTCAGCTATGCATTTTGGACTTTCATATGGGTTATTAGGTGGGTAACTTAACTATTTTGGTTCAGCATAATAAAAGATTAATTAAATTGACGACATTTGTCACAAAAGAATGAAATTTCAGGGAAGCATATGTCAAGAGTATAGAAACTCATCCATGGAAAAGATGAATATTTTAAGAGACTAGCCAATGGTGTAATTTTGAAAGCCTAAAGTCGATGGATGGTATATATTTGTTGAATTTAGATTGCAAGGAATGGATGTTTATCCACTCTTCCTTCAGGTTTTTAGGAGCTATAGGTGAAGTGATAGACTCAATTTTTTCATTCTTGTGCTTTCATGTTGATATATTTTGATAATCTTTGAGAAGGGACTTTTTTTCGTATGTAATATATTAATGATGCAATAAATTTCACATATTGTTTTGGTTGTGAAAATGTTCATAAGGGCTTATGTGAACTTTTTGAGTGATCCTGGAGGCAAAGTCTTTAGATGCTTGTGATGAGCTTTTCTTTGGGTGCAAATTCATGTGAAAAATAACCTTCCTAGGATCAACCCATCCTATTCATCACCCGACCAAGAAACCCAATGTCCTCTTGTCGCCCAAAGAACCCATGTTTCAATGAGAAAGGCATGGTATTGACTATGTCATGATGGCATCTCCATAGGGATTTAGTATGCTCAATTTGATGGCCCAAATCAGTGACCTACGCGGCCTTTTCTTAACCTGCTATATAATCCAGCCAAAAAGCCAAATTAAAATTTAAAATGCTAAGAATCATGTGCTTTTAAAGGTTTTCTTTCAATAGTCAAAATTTGATCAATTTTTAAAAAGAAATTGCCATAATTTTATGCATGGTCCAAGTAGATTAGCCAAAAAATAGAAGGGCGTTTTAATATTTTATTTTCATATTTAGCTTGTAACCATATTTGACTAAATCTTCATATGGATGATCACCACTTTGGCGACATCAGAAAATTCACCCAAAATAAAACCATTGGACCTAGGTACTTATTCAGGATCCGACACTGCCCATTAGTTTTTCCTTTATTTATTTATTTGTTTATTTATTAACAGGCTTCCTCGGCACTTGCTGCCAAATTGTCAAGTCTACACCAGTATCAACTCTGATTCTAGACCCTTTACTTCTATTGCCAAGGAATGGGCCCATTAGAGGGCCATTCAAACACACTCACACAAAGTATATGTTTCAACTTAATGTATTCCATACTACTCTAGTACCTGGGTCACTTTGACACTAAATTAGATTATTTTCAGAAGTGTTAAAAAAAATTTAAGATAAATTTTAGAAACGCTTTTTTGCTGAAGGAAAATAAAAAATCTGATGAAATATTTGAGAATATATCATTTACTTATTCAATCTTATCCTCATCCTTTGAATTTGGTGTGGATTTGGTGTAGTTAACTTATTGCCTTTGAAAGATGCGTTGGAGTTGTGTATCAAGTTTGTGAATTCTATTTGTAATACTTCAAGATTCACACTCTCATTCCCAATGCCATTTTGTTGTGCAATATTAGTAGTTTCTTGGTTTTTTTATTACTTGTAGCTTTGTCTTTTTTGTAAAAAAGTTTTCTTTTGCTTCCAACTCCTTGTGTTGATGATGTTGAAGTGTTTTTTTGTTGCCTTGTGCTTGTTGAAATGACCAATATCCTTGTTTTTGAAGGAGTTGTTTAAAATGTATTTGTTTCTTGTTTAACTAGAAAGGCCTCCTTTAATACATCTCTTCTTTCATCCATCTTTAGTTGCATTTCTTCATTCAACAAGCTAGTTTTTACCTCTTCAAATTTAGGTAGTGTTTCCCAATTTGTCAATGTCTTGACCAAAATATTATACTCTTTTGGTAAGGAGTTCAAATCTAACAAAATGGCTAGTTCTTTTGGTATTTCAAACTCTATGCTTTGGAAATGATTAAACATTTATCTCACTTTTGTAAACTAGTTATCCATGCCAATGTTTTCTTCCCTTCTCATTGATATAAATTTTTTTAGGAAAAATAATTTCTTGGAACTACTCTTCCTTTCATATTTCTCATTCAACTATTGCCAATAATCATATAAATTTGTAAAGTCTCTAACGAAAGGTATGGTTGAGTCTCTCATTGATAGGTTGATGCATGACATTGAGTGTTTTATGTTTGATTTTCCTCTTTGTTGTTGTCAACAAATGATCAATTTCATTTTCCACATAATTCCATGCATCTTTTTTTTGAAGAATATGTTTCATTCTAAAAGACCAAACTCCATAATTGGACAACCCTTCTAGACAATTGGACTTTGGTATGACTAAATCAAAGTTCCCTAACTTACTATGATTGGAGTTGGGTTTTAAAACTTCCTTGTTTGGCTTCAAGTTGTGAATGTTCATGATTTATCCTTGATCTTCAACCATCCTTCCTTTGAGGAGTAACCAACATGTCAAATGTGATAATTCTACTCATTTAGATTTGCAAACTAAGAACATTCATAATCAATCTAATAAAAGAAGAATATCCAATATTCACATGGTGAAAGCATTATGGTGTACCAAAAACAATAATTTGAAAGTTCATTTTGGGAGTTTTTAATGTATTTTTAAAAACAATTTCTTAAAAAAATACAAAAAACTTTGAAATGATGTTAAAGTTGACATCTTTTTCCATGTCCAAGTTAATAGTGCCCTACTTTCAACCTTTTTGAGCACCTCCATTTAGTATTGGTTATGAAAAACATCTTTTTGAATATGTGATGACCTTTGAAAAATTATGGACTTTTATTGGGCAAAATAAAAAATTATAAAATCCATCAAATAATTCAAAAATTTCAAACTTTTTAATCTTAAGTGTCATAACCTTTAAGAGTATAACATGTCCCACAATTGTGAAAACAATCTTTAATTTCATTATAAGCAATGAATTCATAACACATTTTTTTAATGGATTGTGATTCATGAATTTCCTAGATTGCAAAGTCCATATTTCATTGAGTATTAATGTTTTATGTGTAGTTAGTTCAAAGTTAGAAGGAAAAAAAAAAAGTTTCACTTATTTGAGTTAATTGTTGGAACTTTCAATTTTCATATGGGTTTTATACAATAGTATTTTATCCAAAATGACTAAGAGTCAATGTGTCAAGTCTGTCTACAATTTTGTGTCAATCAGTGTGCATCAACAGGTTTGAACATTTATGTTGGATTTGAAAATTTATTGAAAATTGGCGTGTGTCAAATTTGTTTGCGATTTTGTGTTGATTAATGTGCATTGAATTTGAACATCTACATTGAGTTTAAACATTTTCTAGGAGTTGATGCATGTCAAGTTTGTTTGTGATTTTGTGTTGATTAGTGTGTTTCAAATTTGAACATCTACATTAAATCTAAACATTTGCTACTAGTCAAAGTGCATTAAATGTGTTTGTGATTTTGTGTTGATCAGCATGCATCAAATTTATTAGCATCGAGTTTGTGTGCATTGAATATGTCTATATGGTCCATTTGTTTGTGTTAATATTTTTGGGTCAATCTATTCAAGTCTATCAATTTATGTTGTGAATTGAATCCATGTGAATTATGAGCTAAGTTGTTTTTGTTGAGAGTCAAATCTATTTGTATATTTGCATTGTGAGTTTATTTATTTATTGTTATGAGTCTATATGTGTTTGAAGTTAAAGTTGTTTCACACTTTGTTGTTGAGTTGAATTTTTCACAATGCCACCATAACTCCCACAAAATTACAAGTTCAATTATTATTTTTCAAGTAGGAACCCTATTATGTGTGGTCTTTTTGTCATGCCAAATCCTAATGTAGCTTTTCCATTTTGTGAGTTTCCTCCATTTTCCCCTCCCCTTTTTCCTCTCTTTAATTTTGATGTTTCAAATGTACATCCAAAACATGAATGTGTATGCAATGTCCTTGAATGGACCTTTTGCCACCCTTGAAATAGATTTTCCCATTGTCCCATTTAAGCCAAGAACTAGGAAATGAAATTATGTTGCCACAAAAAGATTTCAAGACTTTTGGGTTGCAAAACTACCAGAGGCAAAATTATGCCTGGGGTCAAATGGCGACTTGCATATTATCAAATGTAGGGCTTGTAGTGAGGTGGAAGGGAAAGATAAATTGATTGCTTTTACTTGTGGGATTTTTTTTGTAAGCATACAAGTCACAAGAAAATCGACAAGAATATCAAAACTAATGTGAAGAAAGGGGATTAGTAATATTTGAAAATTTGTAGGCATGCCAAGAACTAGAAATTGTTTACTTCCCACAACCATGAAAATCTTGTTGCCCAAGTTGCAAATGGGATGGTAGGATAGAAAGCAAGGAAGGTTGTGCAATTTGTTGTAGTCTTGTGTTTGTTGTAGCAAGGACATCCCATGTTAGAATATGAAGTAATGAAGCCAAGTTGTTTGAGTTCTTGGTAGTCCCAAAAAACAACAAAAAACATTGGACTGATAACTTTGGGTATACAATGGTAGAATTCATGTATCAAAAGGTTATGAGGGAAATTAGGGTGGTAATGGAGGCTACTCATTATGTGGCTTTTAGTTATGATGAAGTTTTTATAGTGGATAACCAATCTTGGTTGTTTATTCATTGTTATGTAATCCATAATTGGGTAAGGATTATAATTCTCGTTTCTTTAAACCATGTGGTTGAAAGATCATGGAATGATAATATGACCAACCTAGGTGATTATGTAGGTTTTGATGATAGGTGGTGGTTTATAAAAAGACCAAATTGCCCCAAAGCTCATATGTTTTGGGGGAAGTGGTGTTAATGTATTTCAAGGCAAGAAGAATGATGTTACAAAAAAAAATTGTGACAATTATGCTCCTCATTCTATAGGGTCCATTGTATAACCCATTTCATTAATTTGGTAGTGCAAACATTGTTAGGATTACCTTTGGTGAATTGCCTTGAAAATCTATTGCAAACATTGCACTGTATTTGTTCATCCACATGTGAAAACAAGATGGACATCAATGTTGAGCCCCACAAAAAAGGTGATGCCAAAACATAAAATTTTGTTAGTGAAGATGGCCTTTGGACATCCCTATAAACTAGCAATTGAAGTTGAATTATGAAAACTTGTGTGACTAGTAGATATTGCTTGGATTTGCTTGCATCCTACCATTGTTGGAATTTGTGCATGTATTCATTAAGTTTGCACAAATGAGATGTTTTTGTATGTGACATGTGGCAACTATTAAGTATATCAAGTGACATTTATAGGACATATTGTGATCATATTTCCAATTTCACAACAAACAAGTTTTGGCCCTTCAATCATTGTTGGAGTTAAAACATGAGAATGTCTAGATATAATGGGTATTTTATTTGAATTTTGAAGTTCAACATTTGACTTTTGACATAAATGTTATCATATATGGGCATTACATTTGGAGACTAATTTTTTACCATATGTGAGAGTTCTTGAGATGTCTTTGTTGTTGAATCATTAATGAAAAACTAGTGCAAAGATAATACGTTAAAACTTTTCCATTTTATCTTTCATTTCCAATTTTTAAAAAGATATTAGATTTGTTTATTTCATGTTTATGCAAGAGCCTGATTTGTGTGCATTGTGGCAAGGGTTGGAAAAAATTTGATTAAAAAACTAGAAATTAGGTTTCTAACCCAAAGTGTCATGGATGTTTTTAGGATTGTGTATCTTCAATATTGGTCACAACTAGATAGTGATGTGTCTTTTGCCAAACACCTTGAAAAATTTTAAGTAACTTTTTATTATAGCAAAACCCACAAGATGGATGCGAAAAATGTTATAATACAAAAGTTGTTGAATGCTATTGATTTTGATTGCCAACATGGCATGTTCAAGCTCACAATGAAGTCGAATGCAACAACATGCATGGTGACCCCATTTAACACTAATACTTTAACTAGAATTTGGTGCCTCGTGACAAGATTTCAAATATTACCCTCCAACTTCCCTGAGTATATGAAATTGGTTGAATTGGCCATGGTGTAAATAATAAGTAGTGTGGAAGATGAGAGATGCTTCTTAACTCTAGTTTTCATGAAATCAAAGTTGCATAGTAGACTCACTACCCACTTACCAATTGTTGTGTACATGTTTGCAAAATAGTTCTATATTCTGTAAAATTTTCCATATGTGCAATGTCTTGAGTATTGAAGAGCAACATGTTGCTAATATTGCTATGATGGTTAGGTTGTAATGTGCTTTCTAAAGTTGTTGGCCATGTTTTTGCGAAGTTATGATTTTTTTGGTTTGTATTTCTCTATTTGCTGAATTCAATGATTGTTTTATAAGCCAAACACCTTTATCTCCATGATATTGGCATGTTATGCTTGGTCCCCATAGTTCAATTGCAATGGTTTATGTTTGCATGAATTTTTAAAGTTGTAATTGTATTCTAACTTGGTTGATTTTGTAGATCACTTGTGTTGGAAAGGTTAGTTTTAGGGGTTCAATTCCCCCTCAAGTGCTTGTGTTTGCTACTATTATTAGTTGCAAACTTCAAAGGTTGTTTTTGCTTTTTGTTGAAATAGTTTGCACTTTGTGATAATATGGACTTCATAGTGAATAATCTTCTAGGTCATTTTTATTTATGTAACTTCTTTTAATGCATTCAAATGATGGCTCATGACCTAAAACTTTTATAATTTGCCCCAAGTAATTGTTAGATTCCAACCAGAGTATTTCAGACCTTGCCATAAAAACTCCAAATGCAAATGAAGAATAGCCCACAAATTCAATGATAATTCATTTCAATGATAGCCAAGTTGTTTTCACCTTTAGATTTTCAGGGGGGGCCAGAAAATTCACTGTAAGATTTTTAGTGTGTGTTGGTAGCTCTTGGTTTTTGCTCACTGAAGACATGGTGTTGAAAAAAAGAAAAGAATTTCATTTTTCCCCCAAAAAAATTGTGATGGAACATAAACGTATTTGATAAAATGTGCGTAAATAGTTCTGTAGAGCAACATTTGTTTGTTGGATGGTGATTTATAAAATAATAGACACATTCAAAAGGACATTTATTTTATGACAAAAATCGGAGTTCAAAATGGTTAAGATTCATGCAATGTCACACTATATATGTCAATTCAATTCTCCTTACAAACTCCCTACAAACTTCCATAAGGTGGTTTGTAGTTACTTCTGCTAGGTTTTTGAATACCAGTACGTTGGGATTACAAACTTTGATCCCCTTGCAGGATATGACAATACATATCCTGATTCCCTAAGCTGTGATGACGAACTCCATAACTCGATTTCTGGCATACTTCCATATGAAAATATAATTCCACCATTCCAATTCCAAAGTTCATAATGATTTACATTTTCTCTCAGCCAATACTCTGTAAGGATAAAATTGCCTTCACACTTGGTGTGAGCACCTCTAATGTTAGGCCCATTAACATTGAACTAGCCGTTTGTAAAAAGCCATGTACCACCAACATCACCACAATGCTAGGTACCATCAATGTCCGTATTAGCACAACTGCGCCATCGCTACCACTTTTTCCGAAGGTAGCCTAGCTCTAGTAAGACTATTCACATATATAGTCATCATTTCTTGGGATGGTATTTTCTTTCTTTTTTCTCCAAGATGAATGATGCATCATCCAACACGTGGTATCATCTCACTAGGAACTTTGTGGCCATCATATCTTCTTTTTGAGCATAGTCACTTAGTTCTTGCGCTCCATTTTTTTTCACATACATTTTTTTGAATAATCAAATTGTTCTTCAAATCCTGTGAATGTGGTCCCAAAAATGTCCATGGTAGTAGCAGTTGTGAGCACCAACAACGATGGAGTCGCTAAAGTGTGATGGAGATGGTAAAGCACAATGGAGGTGCCTGAGCTCCAGAGCTTGCTAGTGGAGATGGTGAAGGAGACAATGCCAAGTGCAGTCACAACGTAGATGACAAGGTCGTCACATGCGGGAGATAATGCGGACCGCGGAGTTGTTAGGGAACATAGGGGAATGTGATAGGGAACACATTGGGAACATAAAACATGATTTTTTTTGTAGCGAATAGGAGCAAGGCTACAAAACATTGAGATAAAGCACCCCTTTTTGGGGTGGTACCAAACATTATAATGTTAGTGCAAAATCTAAGAATTTTGAAGATATTCTGATAGCTTGTTGTTGGACTAACATTTGGCTAGCACCAGCTTAATACCAAATGCCACATCAGATGACACATAGATTTTTGTGTTAGCTCCCATTTTAAGTCTGAATCGGTGACAAAATCTGGATTTCTTAACACTGACTTAGCATGTAGTTACCACCAAGTGTGAAGGCAGCATAAGGAACATAACTGCATTGTCTCAGCAATTGTACAAAAACACTGTTTATAGTGGGTCCTGCCCCTTAGGCAAGGGTATCAGCCCAGGCCGAAAATAATGACAACCAGTTTTAAGACCATAATTTTCATCTGACTAATAAGAATGCTCGACATGTATTAGGGGGTGGGGAATTTTTTTGGTGTCGCCAATGTGTTCCCATTGAGTTCCCATCAATGATCGGTGATCTGGATTCCAATCAAGTTCCCAATAGCATCACACTTTTATCCAATATGGTTTGCCCAAAGTTGAACTTCCATATAGATATAAACTATGAAGGGGTCCCACTTTTATTTGTTCAAGGAAAACTTTCAAATCTTGACTCTGGGTGAACCAGCATCCACACTGGTACCATGATAAAAATCTCAAATTTTATGTAAACTAGTGTAGCCTGTGCTGTTGCCCCAAGTGTGAAATTGGTTACCGATCTAATTTCCCCTTCCAAATCCATTTTTTGTAATTTATTCAAATTTCCAATACAAAAAAAAACTAAAAATTCAATATCTCCTACACCTAAGGTCTAAAATATTTCATGAGTGCCCCATGGCCCACTATTTTATTTTCCCCACCCAAATAGTTGACATTTTTATGCAAAAAATTCCAAAAACCACTCATTATTATTTGAGTGGGTTCCCACTATTTCTTGGGGCTGCCACCCCACCGCCCAGATCCGGAGACACTCACCAGACTCACAAATGTCCAGTCACCTTACCTCAAAAACCAGTTGTACAAGTGCAAAGATGTTGTGACTTGGTCCAAGTTGCATTAACTCTCTTCACCTAAAACTGCAAGTTGTGGGTTCTTTCAAATTGGATTGAGAAATAGTGAGGTGATTGTAAAAATATAATGGGGGTATTAGCCCAGGCCAAAAATGGTGACAAACAGTTTTGAAAATAGAAATTTCATGCAGCCAATGGGAAGGCTCAGCATGCAGTTAAAGTGCCTTGAGTTCTTTTCTTTTTTCATTTTTTCTTTGTTCCCAACATGTTCCCAAGGGTGTTCCCAATAGCACCTTGCTTTAATCCCATATTAGTGTGAACCCCGTGCATAATGCACAGGTGTGTTATTTCAACAATGTTTGGTCGATGTTTTTGGTTTTT